>VFQR01000844.1_pt1 | contig 30849 bp, 33 predicted proteins | sample 3512321 | NCBI WGS metagenome assembly VFQR01 (sample SAMN10412374, study PRJNA504923) | tailings metagenome | isolation source: Relicate 3 Philex TSF1 revegetated site | place: Philippines: Tuba, Benguet | collected 2017-08-29 | reverse complement strand
GCCCTGCGGCATGAACAAGGGCAGCATCACCGAGGCCATGAACAGCACGGTGATCAGCGGCACCGCCCGCCACAGCTCGATGAAGGCGACGCACAGCCATTTGACGATCGGCAGCTTGGAGCGCCGTCCCATGGCGAGAATGATGCCGAGCGGCAGCGAGCAGATGATGCCCACCAGCGCGATCACCAACGTCACCGTCAGGCCGCCCCAGGTCTCCGTCGGCACAGTTGAGAGCCCGAAGATGCCGCCATGCAGCAGATAGTAGGCGACGACGGGGAAGGCGACGAAGAACAGCAGCGCGTTGATGCGTTTGAACGGGGCACGCGGAATGAGCAGCGGGATCAGCAGCACCGCCAGGAGCACGAACACCGTGTTGACCCGCCAATACTCCGCCGACGGATAGAAGCCGTAGATGAAGAAGGTGATGCGCGCCTGGATGTAGATCCAGCAAGCGCCAACATTCTCCACGCGGCAATCTTCGACGGTTCCCGAAAATACCGCGTTCCCAACGAGGAAGCCGTAGAGATTGGGAATGATCCAGAGCAGCAATGCGGCTGCCAGGATCGTCATGACCGCGTCGCCCGGCGTCGCGAACAGGTTCTTGCGCAGCCAAAGTGCCGGGCCAGACGTCTTCACCGGCGCGGGGCGGCTATCCACCATCTGCGCCCGGACATATTCATGGGAAACAGCGCTCATCTCACCGCTCCACCAGAGCCACGCGGGCGTTGTACCAGTTCATCAGCGCCGAAGTGCTGAGCGACAGCGTCAAATAGACCAGCATCGTTAGCCCCACGATCTCGATCGCGCGTCCGGACTGGTTAAGGGAAGTGCCCATGAACACCGCCACGAACTCTGGGTAGCCGATGGCGGCACCCAGCGAAGAGTTCTTGGTGGTGTTGAGATACTGGCTTGTGAGCGGCGGAATGATCACGCGCATCGCTTGCGGGATGATCACGAGGCGGAGCCTCTGGCCCTCTTTGAGGCCGAGGGATTGCGCGGCCTCGGTCTGCCCATGGCTGATCGCCTGGATACCGCCGCGCACCGTCTCGCCGATGAACGCGGCGTGGTAGATCGAGAGGCCGACGATCAGGGCCACCAGTTCAGGCGGTAGCTGCAAGCCACCGCGATAGTTGAAGCCCTGCAGCGAAGGCAGGTCGAACGCGACATTGGTGCCGGAGACGGGCACCGCCAGCAACACCACCACAACCACGAGTCCGAGGCCGGTGAGGAAGCTGGGGAATTGCTGCCCCGTCGCCTCCTGCCGCTTGCGCGCCCAGCGTGCCAGCAGGAGGGCGGCACCCACTGCCACTGCGAAGGCGATGAACACGAACACGAAGCGCTCGTCGAGTACGGGGCGCGGCAGATATAGCCCTCGCAGGTTTAGCGCGCCACCACCGAGAATCTCGATGCTGTCGCGCACACCCGGCATCGCCTTGAGCACTGCGAAGTACCACACGAACAGTTGCAGCAGCAGCGGCACGTTGCGGATGATTTCCACGTAGACTGCGGCCAGCCGCGACACGATCCAGTTGCTGGACAGGCGCGCTATGCCGAGCACGAAGCCGATGATCGTCGCGAGCACGATCGAAATGGCCGACACCAGCACCGTGTTCACGACGCCCGTGAGCAGCGCTTCCCAGTAGATGGAGGTGCGATTGAAGCCGGTCAACGTGAAGCTGACCTCGAAGCCGGCCGTGCCCCACAAGAAGTCGAAGCCGGTCGTTTTGTTTTGGGCCCGGAGATTGGCCCCGGTATTGACGGCCACCCACCAGACGAACAGCACTACGCTGGCGACGACGATGACTTGGTAGATGAGCGAGCGAACTCGCGGGTCGTTCAGAAAAAAGGTCTTCTCATCGGGCGCGCGCCCGACCTCGATACTGGCCACGTGTCTCTCCTGCCCGAACAGTCACGCACCGGTCCGCCCCGACCGGTAGGGAGACCGGCGCCTTTGCGAGGCGCCGGTCGGAGCAGGTTAGCGGATCGGCGGAGCGTACTGCAGGCCGCCATCGGTCCACAGCGCGTTCAGGCCGCGCGGCAGGTTCAGCGGCGAGCCGCTGCCGACATTGCGCTCGAAGATCTCGCCGTAGTTACCCACGCCCTTGATGGCCTGGTAAGCCCACTCCTTGGTGAGGCCGAGCGGGGTGCCGAAGTCACCCTCGACGCCGAGCAGGCGGCGGATTGTCGGGTTGTCGGAGCCGAGCATCTCGTCGACATTGGCCTGGGTCACGCCCTGCTCTTCAGCTTCGAGCAGCGCGAAATACACCCAGCGGACGATCTCGAACCAGGTGTCATCGCCCTGGCGAACCACGGTAGCGAGCGGCTCCTTCGAGATGATCTCCGGCAGCAACTCATGGTCATCCGGGTTGGCGAACTCGGTGATGTTGCCCGCGAGTTGCGACGAGTCCGAGGTCAGCACGTCGCAACGGCCGTCCTCGTAAGCCTTCAGCACCTCGTCCTGGCCGGTGAAGGTGACCGGGTTGTACTCCATGCCGTTGGAGGAGAAATAGTCGGCCGCGTTGAGCTCGGTCGTGGTGCCGGACTCGATACAGACTGCGGCGCCGCTCAGGTCCAGCGCGGAGGCGATGCCCTCTGCCTTGCGCACGACGAAGCCCTGGCCGTCATAGAACAGCGTGCCGACGAACATCAGGCCCAGCGTGGTGTCGCGCGTCATCGTCCAGGTCGTGGTCCGCGCCAGCAGGTCGACTTCGCCCGAGCCGAGCACGGTGAAACGGTCCGACGAAGTTGTGGGCGTGAACCGCACGGCGGTCGGGTCGTTGAAGATGCTGGCGGCCAGCGCACGGCAGAACTCGACGTCGAGGCCTGTCCAGTTGTTGCTGGCGTCAGGCTGGCTGAAACCGGGCACGCCCTCGGTCACGCCGCACTGGAGGAACCCACGCGCCTTCACGTCGGAAAGCGTATCGGCGTGCGCAACCCCGGCGGACATTCCGAGAGTGGTTGCTGCAGCCAATACGAGAAGGTTTTTCATCATTGGTGTTTACCCTGTTTCCTGACCCTGAGTTTGTTGGAAAGCCGGCTTTCGCGGCTTTTCCGGCGACACCCTTGTCTTTGACGACTGGGATGATGCTGCTAGCATCGAACCGACAATTGCCCCTTGCGTCAAGCTCTATGGCTAGATTTGGGCAGCAAACCTGACTGTTTTTTGTTCAGGCCCGCAGCCTGACTGCTATTTGAGCAGGAGTACCTATGCACGAAAAGACAAACGATTTCCGCGACTTGTCGTCGCCGGAAACCACATTGACGCACTCCGGGCGTCATCCGGAGTTGCACACAGGCTTTGTGAACACGCCCGTGTTCCGAGGCTCCACGGTGCTCTTCCAGACGCTGGACGAGTTGGAAGACTACACGAGACCATATCGTTACGGTCGCAACGACAATCCCACCATGCAGGGTGTTAACGCAGTCGTGACCGAACTGGAGGGCGCGGCAGGCACCGTCCTGGCCTCCTCCGGCCTCGCCGCCATCACCACGGCCCTGTTGTCGGTGCTCTCGCAGGGAGACGAAGTTCTCGTCACCGATTCAGCCTACGAGCCGACGCGGAACTTCTGCCGCGAGACGCTGGCGCGCTTCGGTATCACCACGCGGTTCTACGATCCTCGCGTCGGAGCCGGCATTGCTGAACTCTTCAGCGACCGCACCCGCATGATCGTCGCGGAATCGCCGGGCTCCCTGACCTTCGAGGTTCAGGATCTGCCGGCCATTGCCGCTGCCGCACATGCGCGCGACATCGCCGTGATGGTGGACAACTCCTGGGCGACGCCGCTCTACTACCGCCCCTTCGCTCTTGGCGCCGACCTTGTGGTGCATTCCGGCACCAAGATGTTCATCGGACACTCCGACGCGATGTTCGGCACCATTTCGGCGAATGCCCGCTACTGGCCGCAACTGGCGCGCAGTCACAGGCTGCAGGGCGCAGGCGCGTCGCCGGACGACGCCTATCTGGCGGCGCGTGGCCTGCGCACGCTCGCCATCCGCATGAAGGAACACTCTAGCCGAGCCCTGAGCCTGGCGAGCTGGCTGGAACAGCAGCCGGGCGTTGCCCGTGTGCTGCACCCGGCCCTGCCCAGCCATCCGGACCACGCCGTCTTCCAGCGCGACTTCACCGGCTCCGGCAGCCTGTTCGCCATGGCGCTCCCGGCGCGCGATCGCGCCGCGGTCGCCGCCATGGTCGATGGCTTCCGCTTGTTCGGCATGGGATATTCCTGGGGCGGCTATGAGAGCCTTTGCCTGCCGATCGACCCGGCCCGCGCGCGCAGCGTCACTGCGTGGGGCCCGGAGCTGAAATACTTCCGCATCCATGTCGGGTTCGAGGATCTTGCCGATCTTCAGGCCGACATGTCCGCAGCGCTCGCGCGCTACGCTGCAGCCTGAGCCGCGCTCGGCAGCACACCTCAGGCCCCTTTGTGCCCGAAAAGAGCCGTCACCGCCACCAACCGGCGCCGGCTCACCACACCGGACGAATCGCGCTCGAACAGCCAGCCCCGGCTCGCGAACCAGTTGCGCACCGCATAGGCGCCGATCGTTCCCAGCACCGCACCGGCAAGGATGTCGGCCGGATAATGCGCCCCGACCACCACCCGGGAAAAGGCAATGGCCGCTGCGAGAAGCACCATCGGCCACAGCAGGCGCGGCCACAGGAAGGCAACCGTCAAGGCCAGCGAGAACGCAGTAGTCGCATGGCCGGACGGAAAGCTCTGATAGGCATAGGCATCCCAGTTCAGCGGCTCGAAGCTGAGCGGTGCCTCGGCCGACCAGGTCTGCGGACGGCCACGTCCAAGGATGCGTTTGAACAGCGCGGCGACGAGGCTCGGCAGCGCCACGCCGGCGAAGATGAAGGCTGAAAGAACGGTCACTTCGCGCGCGGCCGCCTGCAATCTCTCGCGGGTCAGCTTCGAGACCACCCAGGCGATCAGCCAAGCCGCTGCAGCCGGGATCAGGATCCAGTCCGACTCGCCCCAACGCGTCAGCCAGCGGAACACCTGACGGACCTCGCTGGGCAGGCTTCGCCCCCAATCAGACAGCACGTAGTCGACTTGGTGCACCAGAACGACCGCGGCAATAGCCACGATTGGAAAGAGGATGGCGCGGCGGCGGTTCAGCCCGAAGGGCCATGGCGCGGAAAGTCCTTGGGGCATTGCGACGACGGTCTTCCTTCTGCGTTGAACTGACGGAGTGTCACGCCAGCTTGCTCTTTGTGTCGACACCCGATAACGGAATAATCCAGTTCGGGGTATAGCTCAGCCTGGTAGAGCACCGGTTTTGGGAACCGGGGGTCGAGTGTTCGAATCACTCTGCCCCGACCACTGACGAGGATCACATGACTGCACGCATTTTCCGTCCGGCCCCCAACGCCATGCAGTCCGGCCGCGGCAAGTCCAAGGACTGGGTGCTGGTGCATGAGCCCTCCGCTGCCCGCGAGATCGAGCCCTTGATGGGCTATACCTCCAGCAGCGATACCCGCACGCAGATCCGGCTCACCTTCGATACGCTCGAGGAGGCCGAAGCCTATGCCCGCCGCAACGGCATCGCCTACCAGATCCTGCCGGAGCACCGGCCGACGGTGAAGCGCAACCACTACTCGGACAATTTCCGGGCCGATCGCAAGACGCCCTGGACCCACTGACGGAGCAGCGGCGATGGGCGTGAGCATCCGTCGCCTGCTCGCTGCCGCCACGCTGGTGCTTGCCTCGGGTACGGCCGCGCTTGCTGCGCCGCCGCTTTGGCAGGTCAGCGACGCCGACAGCAGCATCTGGCTGTTCGGCTCGATCCACGTGTTCGACCGGCCTATGGAGTGGCGGACGCCGCAGTTCGACCAGTTGCTGCGCGACGCCGACAAGGTCTACTTCGAGATGGTGTTCGATCGCGAGGCCTACGCGACCATCACCCGGCTCAGCATTCTCGCCGGCTATATCGGCGACGGGCGGACGCTGGAAGACCTGCTCCCGGCCGACGACTACACGCGGCTTGCGAGCGTGGTCGCCGCGCGCGGGGGCGACATCGCCACCTACCGCTTCATGATGCCGTGGCTGGTGGAAATGACCCTGGCCGCCGAATCGCAGGCGGGCATCCGCACCACGGCCGGGGTGGAACTGCTGCTCGACGCCGAGATCCCCGCGGACCGCAAGGCGGGTCTCGAAACAGCGGAAGAACAGATCGGATTTCTCGCCGACCTGCCGCTGGACCTGCAGATTGAGGGCCTGATGGGCACCGTCGCCGCGTTCGAAACCGGCGAGGACAGCCTGTTCAACGCCTCCGGCGATCTCTTCCGGGCTTGGGAGTCGGGCGACATGCTGGCCATCGGCCGCATGATGGAGCAGGTAGCCGATGGCCCGGACGCGGCGCGCTATCGCATCCTCCTGACGGACCGGAACCAGCGCTGGGTGCCCCAGATCGAGCAGATGCTCGCCGACAATGAACAGGCGATGGTCATCGTCGGCGCAGCGCATCTGCTGGGTGCCGACGGCCTGCCGGCGCTGCTCTCCGACCGCGGTTATTCAGTCGAGCGGATCAGCGCGGCACCCCGCGGCGGACCGCCGCGGGAAACCGTTCCGGAACCGGTCAGACGTCGCTGAACCGCGTCCACTTGCCGTCGGACTGGCTCGATTTTACCGCCGCCATGATGAACTCCATGCCTTCGACGCCGTCCGCGAGGCTGGGCAGCAGGGCCTCGACCTCGCCGCCGTCACCACGGATCACCTGCGCGAATTGGCTGTAGAGCGTGGCGAAGGCTTCGAGATAGCCCTCGGGATGCCCGCTCGGAATGCGGACATTCATCGAGGCCGCCGCCGGCGAGGAGATCGCACCTCCGCGGGTCAGCAACTGCTTGGGCTTGCCGAATTCCGTGAACCACATGTAGTTCGGATTGTCCTGCCGCCACTCAAGCCCGGCCTTGTCGCCATAGACGCGCAACTGCAGGCCATTCTCATTGCCCACCGCCACCTGGCTGGCCCACAGCATGCCGCGCGCGCCGCCCTGGAAGCGCAGCAGGATGTGGACATTGTCGTCGAGCTCACGGCCCGGCACGAAGCTGGTGAGATCCGCGCTCACTGCCTCCGTCTTCAACCCGGTGACAAAACGCGCGAGATTGTAGGCATGGGTGCCGATATCGCCGATGGCGCCGCCGGCGCCGGAGCGCTTGGGATCGGTCCGCCAGCTGGCCTGCTTGTTATCCGGAGCAGCCGCCTCGGTCAGCCAGTCCTGCGGGTATTCGACCTGCACCACGCGAATGTTGCCCAGCGCACCGGAGTCGACCAGCTGCTTGGCCTGACGCACCAGCGGGTAGCCGGTGTAGTTGTGCGTCAGGAGAAATTTGGCGCCGTTCTTGGGTTGCACCCCTGCGAGCGCCCGCGCATCGTCCAGCGTCGAGGTCAGCGGCTTGTCGCAGATCACGTGAATACCGGCCTCGAGGAAGGCCTTGGCCGGGCCGTAGTGCACGTGGTTGGGCGTCACGATCGCAACCGCCTCGATGCCGTCGGGCCGCGCCGCTTCCTTGGCGGCCATTTCCTCGTAGCTGGTGTAGATGCGGTCATCGGCGAGCCCGATGTCCTTGCCTGAGGCCCGCGCCGTCTCCGGATTGGACGACAGCACGCCGGCGACCAGATCATAGTCGCCATCTATCCGTGCCGCGATGCGGTGCACATAGCCGATGAAGGCACCCCTGCCCCCGCCGACCATCCCCAGTCGAATGCGCCTTGCGCCGTTCTCAGCCATGTTTCCTGCTCCCTGATGTTTGGGCGAGCGCCCGGCGACGTTGCCCTCGGGGGAAGCCCCGGAGACACGCCGCTTCGAGGGCGCCCGCGTCTGCTGCTTTGCTCGAACGCCGGAACGCGATCAGTCCAGCCCGAGCATCTTCCGGTTCGCTGCCGTATCGGTGCCGGCGGCGGCGAAATCGTCGAAGGCCTTCTCGGTTACCCGGATGATGTGGCTCTGGATGAACGGCGCGCCCTCTTCGGCGCCCTGCTCGGCCGACTTGATCGCGCATTCCCATTCGAGAACTGCCCAGCCGTCGAAGCCGTAGGCGCTGAGCTTGGAGAAGATGCCGGCGAAATCCACCTGGCCATCGCCCAGCGAGCGGAAGCGGCCGGCACGGTTCACCCAGCTCTGGAAACCGCCGTAAACGCCCTGCTTGCCGCTGGGGTTGAACTCGGCGTCCTTCACATGGAAAGCGCGGATGCGATCGTGGTAAAGATCGATGTAGTCGAGATAGTTCAGCTGCTGCAGCACGAAGTGGCTGGGATCGTAGAGCAGGTTCGCCCGCGGATGGTTCTTCACCCGCTCGAGGAACATCTCGTAGCTGATCCCGTCATGCAGGTCCTCGCCAGGGTGGATCTCGTAGCACACGTCGACACCCGCGGCGTCAAAGGCATCGAGAATGGGCGTCCAGCGCCGCGCCAGTTCGTCGAACGCCTCCTCGACCAGCCCGGCCGGACGCTGCGGCCAGGGATAGAGATACGGCCACGCCAGCGCGCCGGAGAAGGTCGCATGCGCCGTCAGGCCCAGCCGCTGCGAAGCCTGTGCCGCCCAGCGCATCTGCTGCACCGCCCACTCCGTCCGGGCCTTGGAGTTGCCGTGGACCGAGGCCGGCGCGAACCCGTCGAACGCCGTGTCGTATGCGGGATGCACCGCAACCAGCTGCCCCTGCAGATGCGTCGACAATTCGGTGATCTCGAGCCCGTGACTGTTCACCAGCCCCTTCAGCTCATCGGCATAAGCCTGCGACGTCGCTGCTTTTTCGAGATCGATGAAGCTCGATACCCAGGTCGGGATCTGCACGCCCTTGTAACCGAGGCCGGCCGCCCAGGCACAGATGTTGTCCAGTGTGTCGAACGGCGCCTTGTCGCCCGCGAACTGGGCGAGAAAGATCGCCGGACCCTTGATGGTGCGCATCGCATATCTCCCTTTGTGGCGCTGTCGGCCACTTACCGTGCACGTACCTCAGACCGCTCCTCCACCCGGAGAAGCGAACTGACATGTCAGGCTGTTACCTTGACCGCGCGGCATGAACTGTCAAGGCGGCCAGCCCCGAAACTACCTCCTCCGCAGCCAATCGCACACCAAGACAAAGCAGCTCTGGAAATGAGAAACGGGCAGATGCGCAGCAGCAGCAGCATCCGCCCGTTCGTCAAGTCACCTCAGGAACCGCTCAGCGCAGCAGCGCGCGGGCTTCATCCGGGCCGAGCGCGGCGGGGCGCTCGCAGGTCGTCGAGAGGGTGATCACCTGGCCCGTCTCGCCTGCCTTGAGGATCGAGGTCATCACGTCCACCGCATGCAGGGCCACATCGAGCCCGCAACGGGCGGGCTTGCCCGTCTCAATCGAGTCCATCATGTCCGCGAGGCCGGCATTGCGGTAATTCGCCCGCGGCGACGGCTTGTCGAGGTCCTGGTTGGCGACGCCGAACGGATGGTCCCACGGCGTCACGGTTTCCTTGTTCCCGGCCCGGTCGGTGATGACCACGTCGCCGTTGAAGAAGTTCGGATCGGGCACATAGACGGTGCCTTCCGTGCCGTAGAGCTCGATATTGTGGTGCCCATGGCTCGAGACGTCCCAGCTAGCGCCGAGCGTGATGATTGCGCCATTGTGGAACTCGAGCACCGCATGGATCGTCGTCGGCGTCCCCACCTTGACGAAGGTGCCCTTGTACGGACCCTCGGCGGTCACCTCGCGCTCCGCCCGCGCCATGCCGGTGAAGGCGGTCACGCGCCGGATCGGGCCGACGAGGCTGATCAGGTTGGTGATGTAATAGGGCCCGAGATCGAGGATCGGACCACCACCCGGCTGGAAGAAGAAATCGGGATTCGGGTGCCAGTGCTCCATGCCGCGGCTCAACACATGCATGGTGCCGGACGCGATCTTGCCCAGCCTGCCCTCGTCGATCAGCGCGCGCGCCTGCTGGTGCGCCCCACCGAGGAAGGTGTCCGGGGCCGACCCGACCTGCAGCTTATGCTCGGCGGCCAGCGCCTTGAGCTGGGTGCCTTCCTCGACCGTCAGCACGAACGGCTTCTCGGAGTAGGCGTGCTTGCCCGCCGAGAGGATGTCCTTGCTCACCGAGAAATGCGTCGACGGGATCGTAAGGTTGACGATCACGTCGAGTTCCGAGTTCTTCAGCAGCTCGTCAGGCGTCTGCGCGGCGACGCCGAACTCGTCTGCCCGGCGGCGCGCGGCCTCAGGCACGATGTCCGCGATCGCCCGCACCTCGAGGTTGCGGAACAGGGGCGCAAGCCGCAGATAGGCCGCCGAAATATTTCCGGCACCCATGATGCCGACGCCGTAGGTCTTGGCCATGTTCAGGCTCCGTAGCTTCTGACCGCTGCCATGGAGCGGCGCGCGAACCGCGCTATGTCCTTGGGATTGTCGTGCTCGACGACGAAGTAGCCGGCGCGGGTCTTGCCGCGCACCGTATCCAGCAGGCGCTGCCAGGGCATGGTGCCCTGCCCCACATCGGCCCAGCCATCCTCGTCGGCGTTTTCGCCGGCGGGAGCGAGGTCCTTGAGGTGGACCGCGATGATCCGGCTCCCCTGCTTTTCCAGCCACGGGAACGGGTCGGCACCGCCGCGCACGATCCAGGCGATGTCGGCTTCGCAGGCGAACTCCGGTGCCGCCTCGAGCAGCACGTCCATCGGATAGCGCCCGTCCGGCAGCGGCACGAACTCGAAATCGTGGTTGTGGTAGCCGAAGGTCAGCCCGGCCCCGGTTACCTTTTCGCCGATGCGAGCAAGCTGCTCGCCGAACTTCGTCCAGCCGCTTGCATCGGTCGGCCGCATGTCCGGATGCAGCCACGGACAGATCAGCACCTTGGTGCCGAGCGTCGCGGCGATATCGAGAGCCCGGTCGCCATCCTCCAGCATGTCGAGCCCGACATGCGCGGTCGGCATGGTCAGGCCGCGCTGGTCCAGCCGCGCCTTGAGGCCGGTCGGGTCGTCGAACAGGCCGCCATATCCCTCGGCCTGCAAATAGCCGAGTTCCGCGATGGTATCGAGCACCACGTCGAGCGGAAAGTTCCGCCCGCTATACATCTGGAACGAGAGGTCCAACGCCATATCAGAACTTCCACTGGTTGACGGCGGCAATGGAGCGCTCCGCAAACCGGCCGACATCGGACGGGTTGTCGTGCTCCATCACCCAGTACTGCACATTGGTATAGGCCTTGGCGGCCTCGGCGAGCGCCTGCCAGTCGAGCGTGCCGTGGCCCACATCTGCCCAGCCATCCTCGTCGGCCGCCTCCCCGGCGGGGGCAATGTCTTTGACGTGGATGGCATTGATGTGCCGGCCATGGGCCTTCATCCACTCGATCGGGTCATGCCCGCCCTTCACCACCCAGGCAACGTCCATCTCCCACTCATTGTGCGGCGCATACTGCAGCAGCAGGTCCATCGGCAGCTTGCCGCTCTCGGTGGGACGGAACTCGAAATCGTGGTTGTGCCAGCCGAAGCCGAAGCCGCGGCTGCGAAACGTTTCGCCGAGCTTGGCGAGGGTCTCGCCGAGCGCCACCCACTTGTCGTCGCTCTGCCCCCGCTCTTCCTTGGGAATGGACGGGCAGTAGAGGTAGCGCATGCCCAGCGTCTCGGCAGTCTTCGACGCCGTATCGGTGTCCTGCAACTGGCTGAGGCCGAAATGCCCGGTCGGCATGCTCAGCCCCGACCGACGCAGCGCCGCCGCGAGGCCGTCGACATCGGCGTAGAGGCCGCCAAACCCTTCCACCTGGCGGTAGCCGAGCTTTGCCAGCCGCGCCAGCACGTCTTCGAGCGGCGGGAAATTGCGGGCGCTGTACAGCTGGAAGGAAAAGTCCATGGCGAGTTGACCTCTGCTTGTTCTGCAGCACGCCCCGGCGGGACCGGGGCGTGCAAATCAATCATGGGGTGCTGCTTAGGCCCGAACGGGCCTCAGAGTCGATTCCCTGATTGTGTATCGAACACCGATCCGCGCGCCGGATCGAAGCCGATCACAACTTTCTGGCCGGGCCGCAGCTCGATCTCGGCATCGGCGCGGAAGGTGAGGGCCTGCCCGCCGAGCTTGGTCCAGGCGATGGTGTCGGCGCCCATGGGCTCGACGATCTCGATCTCGCACTCGGCCGAGAACGGCATCGCCCGCGCCGCATCGCCGACTTGCACATGCTCGGGCCGGATGCCGAGCACGCCCTCGCCTACGAACGGCGCCGAAAAGCCGTAGCGCGTCAGCGGAATCGTGACGTCGCTGAAGCCGATAGCCCCGTCCCGCACCTGCCCCCGCAGAAAGTTCATCGACGGAGAGCCGATGAAGCCCGCGACATAGAGATTCACCGGCTTGTTGTAGATCGTATGCGGGTCAGCCAGCTGCTGGATGACGCCATCCTTCATGATCGCGATGCGATCGGCGAGCGTCATCGCCTCGATCTGATCGTGTGTGACGTAGATCATCGTGTTCTTCAGCCGCTGGTGCAGCCGCTTGATCTCGATGCGCAGGTCCGAACGGAGCTTGGCATCGAGGTTCGACAGCGGTTCGTCGAACAGGAACACGTCCACGTCGCGCACCAGGGCGCGGCCAATGGCGACGCGCTGGCGCTGGCCACCCGACAGATTTGCCGGCTTGCGGTCGAGCAGCGGCTCGATCTGCAGGATCTCGGAGGCCCGCTTCACGCGGCTCTCGATCTCGGCTTTCGGCATGCCCGCCACCCGCAGCCCGAAGCTGAGGTTCCGCTCCACCGTCATCTGCGGGTAGAGCGCATAGGACTGGAACACCATGCCGATGCCGCGATCCTTCGGCTCGTCCCAGGTCACGTTGCGGCCTGAGATGAAGATCTGGCCGTCCGTGACTTCCAGCAACCCGGCAATGCAGTTCAGCAGGGTGGACTTGCCGCAGCCCGATGGCCCCAGCAGCACGATGAACTCGCCCTCGGCAATCTCGAGGGTAAGGTTCTTGAGAACCTTCACCGCCCCATACGCGACCGACAGGTCTTTGACTTCGACGCTGTTGCTCATTCTAGCCTTTCACCGCGCCCGCCGCGATGCCGCGCACGAACCACTTTCCGGATACGAAATAGACGATGAGGGGAACCGCGCCTGTCAGCACGGTCGCCGCCATGTTGGTGCTGTACTCGACCGTACCGGTCGAGGTTCGCACGATGTTGTTCAGCTGCACGGTCATCGGAAGGTTCTCGCGGCCCGCGAACACGAGGCCGAAGATGAAGTCGTTCCAGATGCCGGTCACCTGCAGGATCACCGCCACGATGGTGATCGGCACCGACATCGGCAGCATGATGGAAAAGAAGATGCGCCAGAACCCGGCACCATCCACACGCGCCGCCTTGAACAGCTCCATCGGCAGCGAGCTGAAGAAGTTGCGGAACAGCAGCGTCAGGATCGGCATGCCGAAGATCGTGTGCACGATGACGATGCCCGGCAGCGTGCCGAACAGGCCGACGCGGCTCAGGGCGAAGATGATCGGATACACCAGTACCTGGAACGGCACGAACGCCCCGAAGACAAGGATGGCGAAGAAGAGTTCCGAGCCCTTGTAGCGCCAGAAGCTGAGGGCATACCCGTTCAGCATCGCGACGACGATCGAGATCGGCACCGAGATCAGGGTAATCTTGGCGGAGTTGAAGAAGCCCGGGGCGAGGCCGTTGCAGTCGCGTCCGGTACAGGCCGAGCTCCAGGCCTTGATCCAGTACTCGAAGGTCGGGTTCTGCGGCAGCGCGAAGATGTTCCCGGTCCGGATTTCCGGCATGGACTTCATCGACGTCATCAGCATCAGGATGAGCGGCAAGAGGAAGAACAGCGCCGACACGATCAGGAATGCATAGATGCCGATGCGTGCCGCGGTGAGCTTCTTGGGCTTGGGACCACGGGGATCGAGCCCCGTAGCGGCGGGAGCGGCCATGGCGAGACTGGTCATTTCGCTGCTCCCTTGCGTGCCGAACGCGCCCGGAACGCCACCTGCAGCAACACCAGCGCGGCGATGGGCAGCAGCATCACGGTCGCTGCGGCCATGCCCTGCGCCACATTGCGCGCATTGATGTTGTCGATCACATAGGTCGCGGGCATCTGCGTCGAGATACCGGGGCCACCGCCGGTCATGGCGATGACGATGTCGAAGGTGCGGACCGCACCAACCGTCAGCAGGATCAGCGCCGTGGCGATCGCCCCACGCATCATCGGCACCACGATGAACAGGTAGGTCTTCCAGGTCGGGATGCCATCCACGCGGGCGGCCTTCCAGATTTCCTCATCGACGCCGCGGAGCCCTGCGAGCAGGATCGCCATCGTCACCCCTACCCCATTCCAGACCGTGGCGACGATCATGCCGAACAGCGCGGTGTTGGCGTTGGCGAGCGGAGCAAAGGTGAAGTCCGGGAAACCCCAGCTGCGCACCGCGGCCTGGAAACCCCAGATCGGATCGAGCATCAGCTGCCAAACCAGACCGGTGATCACCGCCGATAGCGCGAAAGGATAGAGAAAGATGGTGCGGAAGGTGTCTTCGCCGCGGATGCGCTGGTCCATCGCGACGGCGAGCAGGAAGCCGAAGCCCATGCTCAGGATGATCTGCCCTAGCCCGAATATCCAGATGTTGCTGACCGACTGAATCCAGCGCGGCGTCGACCAGAGGATGTCGTACTGCCGCCAGCCGACCAGGTCGAGATTGGGAAAGAGCTTGGAATTGGTGAAGGAAAGCGTGACGGTAAAGGCGATGCCGATCACGAACACGCCGATCGCGACGGCGGCCATCGGCAATGTGCCGATGATGGAAGGAAGGCTGCTGATCACCCGGCGCCATCGGGCCCGGGCCTTGATCTGCGCCGCCGTAGCCGGCGCGTTTCTGTCGGCGGTTGCGCTGGTCACGCCGTACTCCTCGAAATGTGTCGGCGGCTCGCCCCGCACGAATGGAAACGGCAGCCCGGAGTGTCCGGGCTGCCGCGATATGAGCAGAACTTAGTCTGCGTTACGGAGCAGGTTCACGAACTGCTCCTGCGCGGCTTCCGGAGTCGTCGCGTCATTGTAGAGCAGGTCCGAGAAGATCGCGTTCTGCGCCGTGGTGAACGCCTCGTTCCGCCACTGGTTGGCATCGGGAACCACAGCGCCTTCCTGCGCCAGCACGTCGATGGCCTTCTTCATGCAGTCATTGGCCAGCGACATGTCGACGTCGTCACGGATCGGTGCCGAACCCTTGGCGGTATTGAACAGCGCCTGGGTGCGCGGGTTCACCATCAGCGAGGCCAGCGACAGCTGGGCGCGCTCGACATCCGGGTCGTTCTGCTTGAAGAACACGAAGATGTCGCCGCCGGTGCGGACGTAACGCGGCTCGGCGACCAGCGGCCCGAGCAGGCACGCATAGTCGACGCCCGGCTGCTCGCCGGCCACCTGGAACTCGCCCTGAGCCCAGTCGCCCATCACCTGCAGCGCGGCCTGGTCCTGGATCACCAGTGCGGTGGTGTCGGCCCAGCTGCGGTTCGGCGAACCGTCATCGGCGTACTCGCCCAGCGACTTCAGTGTCTGGAAGGCGCGCAGCACTTCCGGGCCACCGGCCAGCTCGAGATCCTGATCCTTCCAGATCTTCTCGACAGTCTCCGCACCGAGCTGGGCAAGGATCAGCTGGTTCGCCAGCAGGCTGATCTGCCAGCCGCCACCGTCACCGCCAACCGCAAACGGGATCACGCCGGCTTCCTGCAGCGCAGGCAGGGCTGCGATGTAATCGTCCCAGGTGGTCGGAACTTCGAGGCCGGCATTGGTGAACGCCGGAACCGAGGCCCAGGCCCAGTTCTGCATGTGGATGTTGACGGGGACGCACCACCACTTGCCGTCGATCTTGCACGGCTCCTTGATCTGCGCCGGACGGATGAAGTCGTCCCAGCCTTCCTGCTCGGCGAGCGGGGTCAGGTCCAGCAGCAGGCCGGCCTGGATCAGTTCTTCGTACTGACGGCCAGGGTTGAACTGCGATGCATCCGGGGGATCGCCGCCCAGAGCACGCTGCATCACCGTGGCGCGAGCCGTTTCGCCGAGCGCGATGGCGCCGTCGACCCAGCGGTCACCCGTGGCGTCCAGCTCGTTCGCAAAGACCGAGACTGCGGCCTGCTCGCCGCCGGACGTCCACCAGTGCACAACTTCCACATCGGCCGCAAAAGCCGAGGTGCCAAGCATCAGCGCAGCCGCCATGGTGGCGACCGACGTAAACTTTCTCATGAATTCCTCCCAACGTTCACCCGGGAACACGGTCGTTCCCTCGCGAATTCCTGCCAGCCACGCCGCTGACCTTCTGGAAGAGGTCCTCAGGAGCTGGCCGCATGAAATCGATTACACGAAAGCGCAACGCCGTCAATGCAATCGATTGCAGGAGTGTCAGACATTCCTTGCACGCATGTCAAGCAGCAACTAGACAGGTGGTCAACGCAGCAGTGAGGGAGCGCTGCAAAACCATGACGCCGACCAGGAAAACGCCTACGATTCAAGATGTTGCGCGGCACGCAAATGTGTCTGCCGCCACGGTCAGCCGCGTCCTGAGTGCGCCCGAGCGAGTTTCGGAGACGACGCGGGAGCGTGTTCTCGCCGCGGTCCAGGACACCGGCTACACCATCAACCAGGCCGCGCGTTCCCTTCGTCTGCGCGCCGCACGCACGATTCTGGTGGCAGCGCCCGATATCGGCAATCCGTTCTACTCCACCATTCTCGACGCGGTGATCCGCGAGGCGTCGCGGCGCGGCTATGGCGTGCTCGTCGCCAGCCGCATCGGCGACGATCCGAACCGCTGGCTCAGCGACTATCTGCTGTCCAACCGCGCGGACGGGCTGCTGCTGCTCGACGGCTCGCTCGACACCAATCGCCTGCACGGCATCCTGGGCGAAGGCGGTGCGTCTCTGCCTTTGGTCGCGGCCTATGACGAACTGCCGGACCCGAAGCTCACCTCGGTAGTCACCGACAACCGCCTCGCTGCGGCGCGCGCGGTCGCCCATCTCGTCGCGCTCGGGCACCGCGAAATCGGCCACATCATCGGCATCTCGCGCAATGCGAGCACCAACGAGCGCCTGCTCGGCTTCTACGACGGCATGCGCAGTGCCGGCCTGCCCATTGACACAGGCTGGTTGGTGCAAGGCAATTACAGCATGGATTCCGGCACCTACGCCGCCGAACGCATGCTCGCCACCGGCCAGTTGCCCACCGCAGTCTTTGCCGGAAATGATGAGATGGCGATCGGCCTGATCCATCGCCTGCGCCGCGAGGGCATCGACTGTCCGCGTGATATCTCGGTCATCGGCTTCGACGATATCGCGGTATCGCGTTACTTCGCCCCGCCACTCACCACCATGCATCAACCCCGCGAGGACATCGGCTGCATGGCCACCCGCACGCTGATCGACATCATCGAAGGGGTGGTGTCCCGAAGCGAGCCGGTGCACGTAGTTCTCAAAGCCGACCTGATCGTGCGCGAAAGCACGCGCGCCCGGGACACGGCGCCTTGAGAGGGGCGGGCCCCGTCGGAATGGCGACCTCGGCAGGATTCGAACCTGCGACCAATAGCTTAGAAGGCTACTGCTCTATCCCCTGAGCTACGAGGCCGTCGGCGGGCGTCATAACGCAAACTTTGGCACTTGTCAGGGCATCGATTTGCCGCCCTCGATACCGACTGTCGTTCCCGGCCGAAGCGGAGGCCCGATGTTCCCCTATTTCACCCGCATCTTCTGGCTTCTGGTGCAGCCACTCAGCCTGCTGCTGCTGCTGTTGCTGTTGGCCTTGGTGCTGAGCTTTCTCGGCTCCCGGTGGCCCTTGCGGATCGTTTTGGCGCTGTCGGTGGTCGGGCTTAGCCTTCTTGCGTTCTCCACCGCCGGCTACCTCGCCATGCAGCCGCTCGAGCAGCGCTTCAGTCGACCGGCCGAACCGGAGCGGATCGACGGTATCGTCGTGCTCGGCGGCGGTCTCGAGCAAACCGGCAATTCCGGGATGAACTGGGAGCTCGGCCGCTCCGGCGACCGCTTCGTCGAGGCGGCGAGACTCGCGCTCCGCCACCCCGATGCCCGGATCCTGCTCACCGGCGGGGCGCCGGCGCTCGTCGACAATCTCGAGCCGGAAGCCGTCGCGGCCCAGCGCTTCATGGAGGATTTCGGAATTCCGCGCGAGCGCATTCTGCTCGAGCCCAACTCGCGCAATACCGAGGAAAACGCGCAGTTCGCCAAAGCGCTGGCAGCTCCCGAACCCGGCGAGACCTGGCTGCTCATCACCTCGGCCTTCCACATGCCGCGCTCTATAGGGCTGTTCCGCCGCGCCGGCTTCACCGTCATTCCGTGGCCCACCGACTATCTGGCGGCCAGCCAAAGCGGCTTCCGTCTGAAGCCCGATGAAACCGTGGACAATCTGGCCGTTAGCCACATCGCCATCCGCGAATGGCTCGGCCTCCTCGGCTACTACGCCACCGGACGCATCGACGAGTTGCTGCCCGGCCCCTGACGGCCACACAAACGCGAAGCCTCGGCCTACAGATCAAAGAACGAGAGCTGCGGCGCAGCCGCCGGCGCGGCAGCGCGGACACCGGCAGCCTTGCGCGCCGTGCCACGCGACTTGGCGGCCGGCTGCGGGCGGGTGGCGGCCACAGCCGCGCGCGCGGCACTCTGCCCCGCCGGCGAGCGGCGTTGCGCCGGCTTGCGGCTCAGCCGCGCCTGCGGCCCGTGATTGTCCAGCCAGGCGATCACCGGCTTGAGGGGAATCTGCTCGAGCGTATAGACGTTCTCACGGCCGCGTCGGGTTTCGCTGACGAGGCCGACATCCTTCAGCACCTTCAGGTGCCGCGAGATCGCCGGACGGCTGATGGCGAAGGCCGCGGCCAGCACGTGTACCGGCAGCGCCTTCTCGCGCAGCATCTCCACCACCCGCAGGCGCGTCGGATCGGCCAGCGCCGAGAACACCTCTGGAAGACTCATGAGCGTCCACTCCCTCAGGCCGAGCAGAGTGTAACAAGCCCGTTACGTGTCAAGTCGACGCGGCACCGCTGCATTGACTGTGACACCCATATGAACGGATTGTCACAGCTTATTCACGTAGCAGGCGAGTTGATGGCCGCACAGACGCAGATGAGCATGGAACGCACCTGGTGGACGCGGGGGCGGCCCTTCACCCTGGCGGAGCTGGTGGCCGATGGCATCATCCATGTCGTCGGCATCCTCGTCGCGGTCGCGCTAGGGGCCATCCTGCTCGCCGTCGCCGGTTTCGGCACTGCCCCCGAACAACTGCCTGCGCTGGTCCTCTACATCGTCTCGCTGCTGGTCGTGCTGGGCGTCTCGCTGGCCTTCAACCTCTGCCCGATCCGCTCGCCCGCCAAGCGTACGCTGGCGCGGCTCGACCAGGCCGCCATCTTCCTCTTCATCGCTGGCAGCTACACCCCGTTTCTCCGGCTCCTCGAGCCGTCGACAGCGACAATGGCGCTGTCGATCTTCATCTGGGGCGGCGCACTCGGCGGTGCCCTGCTGAAGCTCGTCGTGCCACAGAAGTTCGGGCGTAGCGCCCTCGCGCTTTATCTGGCACTCGGCTGGAGCGGCGTGCTGCTCATCCAGTCACTGGCGTCGCAACTGCCGCCGGTCACCCTGTGGCTGGTCGTCGCCGGCGGCCTCGCTTACAGCATCGGCGTCATCTTCCACCTGTGGGAGCGGCTGAGCTTCCACAATGCGATCTGGCACGCCTGTGTCGTACTGGGGGCCAGCCTGCACCTCGTTGCAGTACTTGACTGCCTGGTGATCAGCCGCCTCTGAGCGACAGAGCCGTCGGCACCCGCGCGAGGCGCCCTACTCTGCCGCCGTAATCCGATCGTGGACGACGATGTCGCCGGCCTTGATACCCAGCGCCGTCGAACGGCCTCCCGGGATCTCGAGTACGAACTGCACCGGGCCATCGGACGGGATCGAGTTCAAGTCGAGCGGCCGCGCGTTCACGTGGATGTTCGCGATGCGTCCGTCCTGCCGGATGAAGATCATGTCCAGCGGAATGAGCGTGTTCTTCATCCAGAAGCTCACCGGACGCTCCTCGATGAAATCGAACAGCATCCCGGCGTCCGGCGCCAGCTGCTGCCGGAACATCAGCCCCTGCGCACGGTCGGCGTCAGTGTCCACCACTTCCACGGTGAAGCGGTGCTCACCGGTCGCCGATTTCACCACCAGCCGCGTCTCGTCGGCGCAGGCCGCCAGCGGGACGAGCAACAGGCTCAACAGCGCGACATGCATGACCTGAAGCAAACGCAACATTGAAGTCTCCGACAAACGCAGCACCCACACGCAGCCGCTGCACGCCCACTAGGGGCGCACAAAACCGCTCAGCTGGCTAGAGTTTCCAAACCCGCCACACATCGCTCTGTGGCTGCGGCATGTGGCATCAGTGCGACGACGGCGCCTCGCCCCAGTTCTCCGGGCGGATTTCGGCCACCATCAACCCCTTGGGGCCGTTGCCATAGCGCACCAGCACGAACTGGCCGGGCCGCAACTCGGTAATGCCGAAGCGCCGCAGCGTCTCCATGTGGACGAACACATCCGGTGCGCTGTCACCGGCCGACAGGAAGCCGAAGCCACGGATGCGGTTGAACCACTTGACCTCCAGCCGCTCGAGCTTGCTGGTTGGCTCCACCGTGACATGGGTCCGCGGCGCCGGCATCTGCGCCGGATGTTTGGCGGTGCTCTCATCCATGGAGAGGATCCGGAAGGCCTGAAGTCCACCCGGACGCGCCAGCGCCTCGCAGACCACACGCGCGCCCTCATAGGCAGTCTGGTAGCCGTCCCGCCTCAGGCAGGTGACATGCAGGAGCACGTCCGGCCGGCCATCATCGGGGACGATGAAGCCGAAGCCCTTGGCCACATCGAACCACTTGATGGCCCCAACTACTTCGATCACGTCGAGGTCAGCGCCGGCCGCCGCGTCATCCGCCGGCGATCGTGCTTTGCGAAGCGCGGAATCCGGGCTGGAATCCGGCTGTTCGCCCTCGAAATCGTATTTGGCCCCCATGCCTCAAGCCTTTTCGTACTCGCCCCGCCGCTGAACGGGGTACGCTACAAGACAATCAGCACATTGGCCGATTCACCTTGTGAAGTTAAGCGCTCTTTACGAATTATTAACCGCTGTGCAGACCGGCAACACTTGCTGTATCGGGACGACGCTCAGTCCATCAGCGCCCGTCATCCAGCGCCGCGGCCCCTTCCTATCCTATCTGGACGCAAGCGCTTGATGGCATTCGGCATTCCTAACCTTGGGACAAATGCACTAAGGTGCGCTCCAGCGGGTCGCCACCGCGCGAATCCGAGACAAGGAGGAATGTCTTGAAGTATCTGCACACCATGGTCCGCGTGACCGATGTCGATGCCAGCCTGCGCTTTTACTGCGAGGGACTGGGCCTCGAGGAACAGCGCCGCATCGAAAACGAGAAGGGCCGCTACACGCTGATTTTCCTCGCGCCTCCCGGCCAGCCCGATGCACAGGTCGAACTGACCTATAACTGGGACCCCGAGGAGTACACCGGCGGGCGCAATTTCGGTCACCTCGCCTATGCGGTGAAGAACATCTACGACACCTGCCAGCATCTCATGGACATGGGCGTGACCATCAATCGTCCGCCGCGGGACGGGCACATGGCGTTCGTCCGCTCGCCTGACAACATCTCCATCGAAATCCTGCAGGAGGGTTCCGCCCTGCCCCCGGCCGAGCCCTGGTCCTCGATGCCCAACACCGGCGCCTGGTAACCCCTCGTTCACCACGCGGCTTAGGCTGGCCTTAGCCACGCCGCGCTAGCTTCCCCGGATCAGCCGGTTGGGCAAGGACCGGTTCTTCGACCATCCGAGCGGCCCCGGGGAAGTGCCGATGAAACGCCTGATCGCTGCGCTGTGCGTCACCGCTTACTTGGGCGGCTGTCTGCCTTTTGGCCTGTTCACGGGCAATCCAGATCCCTATCAGCGCTATGCCAAGAGCTTCGGCACCTATGTGACCGGAGACCACGTCAACGCCTTCTGTCTCACGCCCAAGCTCCGGCTGGTGATCTGGGAGATTGAGAACTATTTCGGCAAGAAGATCGTGATGAGTTCCGGCTATCGCGACCCCACCCACAATGGACGCGTGGGCGGCGCCGACGACAGCTATCACATGAAGTGCATGGCGGCCGATTTCTTCATCCCCGGCGTCGACAAGCGGCGGCTCATTGCCTACGCTATGCGCAATCGCGGCGTTGGCGGCCTCGGCTGCTATCCGGGTCGGCCCTTCATTCACATCGATGTGCGCGAGCGTCCCCGGGGCTGGGACAAGCCGGTGACTTTTTCCGGCTGCTGAACGCGAATTTCGGCTTGCCAGCCAGCGGGAACCTCCCTATACGGACCCCACCGCGGCGCCCTTCGTCTATCGGTTAGGACGGCACCCTTTCACGGTGCAGAGAGGGGTTCGATTCCCCTAGGGCGCGCCAACCTTCCCTTCCATGTCGTATCGTGCGGCGCTCGGCCTTGCGGGGCGGCTGTCAAGGTTTGCGCGGGAGGCCTCGCGGAGCCGGAGCCCCGCCTGCCTCGCGGCCGATTGCGTCGCCTGGAGGCCTGGGTCGGTGGTGACATTCACCTGAACGCTCATGCCGAGATATTTCGACCGATCCCCGACATAGCTCCCGCTCAGCGGCTTCGCCTGCCGCGGCTCGCGCGCGACGGCGACCCGGATCAGGTCGCGATTGCCAATGATTCCATTCGTCGGATCAAACTCCACCCAGCCCGCGCCTGGCACGAAGACCTGTACCCAGGCGTGGCTGGCGCCGCCGCCCCTGAGCTCGGGGCCGTCTCGGGACGGGACGTAGATGTAGCCGGTCACGAATCGCGCCGCGAGTCCAAGCGCGCGGCACGCCTCGATCATCAGCAGGGCGAAGTCGCGGCAGGTGCCCTTGCGCGTGGTGAGCGTCTGGATGGGCGGCTGCGTGCCCGGGTCCGTGCGCCGGGAGTAGATGAAGCTCTCGCGAATCCCCGCGGTCATCGTCATCAGCAGGTGCCCGGTCTCGGTCTCCAGCCCGGACCGCGTGAAGCGCCGTGCCCACCCCTCGATCTCGGCATCCGGATGGTGCGGCCGGATGTAGGCGGCGAGGTCGGGCAGGATGTCCGGATCATATTCGAATGGCCACAGCTTGGCGCGGTTCTCGGTCTGGAAGGCCGGCACCATCTGAGGCGTGTGGTCGAGAACGATATTCGTTTCGAAGCGCAGCTCCGTATCGGTCAGCTCGCCGAACTCAGCGACCGTCACGCAGTTGCCGAACACATCATGCACCCAGTGGACATGCGCCTCCGGACTGACGCTCACCTCTGCCGACAGCAGCCGCTGATCGTGGCTGTCCCGCGGGCGAAACAGCAGCCGGTGCTGCCCGAAACGTACCGGCTCCGCATAGGCGTAGCTGGTGACGTGGCGCACCCTGAATATGGTCATGATCGTCCCCTGGTCATGTGTCAGAAGAACGCGTCATCTGCGTCAGGGTTCCGGAACCTTTGGCCGAGCCTGCGAGTTGCGCCGCCGCCACGAGCGGAGCTACGCCGTCCGGCACGGAGATCAGCCTATGCAGTTCCAGATCGATTGTCGGCTCGACTATGACGTCGCCGCCGAGACCACGGTGATTCTCAATGTCGAGGCGCAGCGCGGCGGACGTCAGCGTATCCTCAGCGAGCGTTTCGAAGCCGGCGACGGGCTGACCGGCGAAGCCCACGAAGTCCCGGAAACCGGGAACCGCTACCGTCGCCTCGTGCTGCCGCCGGGCACCCACCGCTTCACCTATAGGGCCGAGGTGGAGACCCGCCCGGCTCGTGCCGAAGTGGGCAACGTCAACGCGGTACCGGTGAACAAGCTGCCGTTCGACGTGCTGCCCCACCTTTATCCGTCGCGCTATTGCCCGTCGGACCTACTGGCGCGCTTTGCCTATCGGCAGTTCGGCAATGTCGGCAATGGGCACGAACAGGTCGAGGCGATCTGCAACTGGATCTTCGACAACGTCGACTACGAAGGCGGGTCCAGCACCTCGACGACCTCGGCCCACGACACCTTCACCACCCGCGCCGGCGTCTGTCGCGATTTCGCGCATCTGGGCATTACCTTCACCCGTGCGCTCGGCATTCCGGCCCGCTTCGTCTCCGCCTACGCCCTCGAACTGGTGCCGCAGGATTTTCATGCCGTGTTCGAGGCCTGGCTCGACGGTGGCTGGTATCTTTTCGATGCCACGCGCCTCTGCCCCATCGACGGCCTCGTCAAGATCGCCGTGGGCCGGGACGCCGCCGACAGCGCGTTCCTGACCTACTTCGGCAATATGGGCGGACCACCCAAGCATATCTCGATCACACGCTCGGATGCTCCCTCCGGCACCGATTGGCCGGTCGATGCGGTCAGCCTATCCCCGCGCTGATCATTCGCTTAAGCAGCGGCTTATCCATTGACAAGGGGCCGGCCCCGCCCCTATTGTTAAGCTCATGCTTAAGCAAAGTGACCCGCTGGATCTCATGTTCCAGGCCCTCGCCGATCCCACCCGCCGCCGCATGCTCGAACGGCTGACGCGGGGCCCCGCCTCCGTCAGCGAACTCGCGGCGCCGTTCGACATGTCCCTCCCCGCAGTCGTGCAACACCTGCGCATGCTGGAGGAGAGCGGGCTCGTCACGTCCGAGAAGGTCGGCCGCGTCCGCACCTGCACGCTCGATCCGGGCGCGCTGACCAGGGCGGAACACTGGATCACCGAACGCCGGCGGGGCTGGGAACGCCGGCTCGACCGCCTCGGCGCCTTTCTCGACAATACACCGGACACCGACTGATATCTGGCGGGAACTGGCCTCGCCCGCCAGCCGCTTTTTTTGCAAGGACCTGCTCATGACCGATCGTTCCATCGTCCACGCCATGTTCACCGTCGAGCGCAGCTGGCAGCATCCGCCGGCCAAGGTGTTTGCCGCCTGGTCCAACCCCGCGCACAAGCGCCAGTGGTTCGGCGCGCCGGAGGAGGGAAATGCCGAACACATCTTCGAGTTTCGCGAAGGTGGCCGGGAGTACAGCGCCTCCGAAATGGGCGGCGATCTCTACGCCTTCGATGTCACTTACACCGACATCGTGCCCGACAACCGCATCGTCTACACCTACCAGATGAGCAAGAACGGCGCCCGCATGTCCGTCTCGCTCGCAACGATTGAACTGTTCGCCATTCCGGGAGGCACGCGCATGGTGGTGCGCGAGGATGGCGCGTTCCTCGATGGCCTCGACACCGTGGACCAGCGCGAAGCCGGCACCACCTACCTCATCGATCAGCTCGGCGCGTGGCTGGATCGGTCATGAGCCCCACTTCGCACAGCATCGCCGCCGGCGAACTGAAGGTCCACTATCTCGAGGCCGGAACCGGCCGGCCACTTGTCCTCCTGCATGGCGGCACGGCCACCTCCGCGTCCTGGAACGCCGCTCTGCCCCGGCTCGCCGAGAACTTCCACGTCTTCGCCCCGGACCTGCGGGGACACGGCCGCACCACGAACCCCGGCACTTCCCTTGGCTACGACCAGATGGCCGACGACCTCGCCGCCTTCCTCACCGCCCTTGCCCTCCCCGAACCGCTCCTGCTGGGCTACAGCGATGGCGGCCAGATTTTGCTCGAGTTCGCCCTGCGCCACCCCGGTCGGGCCGCCGCACTCATCCTGGGCGGCGTGGTATCGGAGCCGACCGAGGCTTATCGCGACGTGCTGGCAACCTGGGGCTTTCCCGCGCCCGGGGCGGTCGATCTGGAGCAGATCGCCGCCGTCTTCGGTCCCCATCTCGACTATATTCGCACGGCCCACGGCGATGGCAGCGATCCGGACTACTGGCGTCGCTATCTCGGCCAGATGTCCAGCCTCTGGCACGGGCTGCCCCGCTACGATGCCAGCCGCCTCGCCGGCATAGCCACACCGACACTGATTATTTCCGGCGACCGCGATCAGCTTGCCGGCCCCGAACAGGCCCTCCGTCTCTACCGACTGTTGCCCCAGGCCGAACTGGCAATCCTCCCCGCCGCCGAGCACGATGCCGTGGAGCAGGAACTCTTCTGGACCGTCGTCACCAGCTTCCTTGCGCGACTATCGGCCCCAGACAACGATTAGCGCCGGTGGTGCCGTCCCATCGGCACCACCAATGGCCCGTTGGTCACCGGATCGGGGATGACTTCACAGGCAATACCGAACACCTCTGCGATCACCTCCGGCACCACAACCTCCGCCGGCGGCCCCTCGGCGACGACCCGCCCGCCGCGCATCGCCACCATGTGATCGGCATAGCGGCCGGCAAGATTGAGGTCGTGCAACACGGCGACCACCGTTCGCCCGGCGCGAACGAGATCGGCGACGAGATCGAGCACCTCGACCTGATGGCTGATGTCCAGAAACGTCGTCGGCTCGTCGAGCAGCAGCAGCTCCGTGCGCTGGGCCAGCGCCATGGCGATCCACACCCGCTGGCGCTGGCCGCCGGAAAGTTCATCGACAAGGCGGCCGGCGAGATCGGCGCAGCCCGTCGCCGCCAGCGCGGCTTCCACCGCCTCGTCGTCCCCGGCACCCCAGCGCCGTAACCAGCCCTGATGCGGATAGCGCCCGCGAGCCACGAGGTCGGCGACCGTGATGCCGTCCGGCGCTACAGGTGTCTGCGGCAGCACGCTCATGCAGGTCGCAACCTCGCGGGTCGGCAGGCGATGAATGGCCTTGCCGTCGAGCAGCACCTCGCCGCCTTCCGGCACGAGGAGGCGCGCGAGGCCGCGCAACAGGGTCGACTTGCCACAGGCATTGGCCCCGACGATCACCGTGAAGCGGCCGCTGGGCACATCGAGCGAGAGGCTGTCGACGATGCGCGTCCCGCCATAGCCGAGAGCAAGGTCGCGCGCCGCAAGCCGATGCGCCTGTGCTGAAGTGTCAACGCTCATCCCGTGCGTCCCTTTCGATTGGCGTCGGCGAGGAGGTAGATCAGGAACAGCGCACCGAGCGCGCCCGTCACCACGCCGACCGGCAACTGATTGCGGCCGAGCGCATGCTGCGCCACGAGGTCGGCACCGATCACGATCGCAGCGCCGGTCAGGCCGGCGGCGACCAGCCCCTGCCCTGCACCGCGGAGCAATCGCCGCGCGATCGGGCCGGCGGCGAAGGCGACGAACGCTACCGGGCCGACCGTCGCCGTCGCAAAGGCGGCAAGCAGCGTCGCGACAGCGAGCGTTCCCCGGCGCGTGCGCTCGACACGCGTGCCCAGTCCCTGTGCCGTGTCGTCACCGAGTTGCAGCGCCCCGAGGGCGCGGTGGAGCAGCGACAGCAGCGGAACGAGCAGCAGTAGTGCCGCCGCCAGCGGCCAGAGCCGCTCGAAGCTCGCCCCGTTGAGGCTCCCGGTGAGCCAGGCCAGCGCCTGCTGCACCTCGATCACCCGGGCTCGGGTGAAGAGATAGGAGATCACCGCCCCCGCCATGGCGGCCATGCCGATCCCCACCAGCACCAGCCGATAGGGTGTCACCCCGTCACGCCAGCTGAGCGAATAGATCAGCCCGCCCGTCAGCAGCGCGCCGGCGCAGGCGGCGAGCGCCACCGGCAATCCGTTCCACTGCAACACGAGGATCGCGGCCACCGCGGCTGCGCTGGCACCGGAGGTGATGCCGACAATGTCCGGGCTCGCCAGCGGGTTGCGCAGCACGCTCTGGAACACCACGCCGGAAAGGCCCAGCGCGGTGCCGGCGAACAGGCCGGTCACGGCGCGCGGCAGGCGCAATTCGAGCACGATGAAACCCGCCCCAGGCACGCTGGCGCCGGTCAGCGGCGAAAGCAGCGCCGCCAGCACCTCTCCGGCGCTCAGCGGGTAGTCGCCCAATAGCAGCGCTGCGGCAAAGAGCAGGAGCAGCATCAGCACGAGGCCGAAGGTCACCCGGCGTCGCCGCCCGGCCATCGTCCGGCGCGCGATCGCGAGCGGCGCTGTGGGCGCGACATTGCTCATAGTTCGGCCAACCGGCGGCGGCGCACCAGCGCGATGAAGAACGGTGCACCCAGCGCAGCCGTGACGATACCCACCTGCACCTCGCCTGGGGGGGCCAGCACGCGGCCCAGTATGTCGGCGCCGAGCAGCAGCATCGGGGCCATCACCATCGCGTAGGGCAGGATCCAGCGATAGCTCGGCCCGGTGATGGCCCGCGCCAGATGCGGCACGGTTAGTCCAACGAAGCCGATCGGTCCGGTTGCGGCCGTTGCCGCGCCCGCCAGCAGCACCGCAGTCGCCCCCGCAAGCGCGCGCGACAACGGCACGTTCTGCCCCAGCCCGCGGGCGACGTCGTCGCCCAGCGCCAAGCCGTCCAGCAGCCGACCGGTCATGAGGGCGAGAACGATGCCGACGAGGAGGAACGGCGCGACCTGCGCGAGGATGTCGAGCGTGCGACCGGACAGGGCGCCGACCTGCCAAAAGCGAATCTGGTCGAGTGTCTCCACTGACGTGATGAGAATGGCGCTCGTCACCGACGTCAGCGCCGCCGTTACCGCCGCGCCGGCCAGCGCCAGCTTGACCGGTGTCGCGCCGTCGCGGCCGGTACCGGCGACTAGATACACTGCAAGCGTTGCGACCCCGGACCCGATGAACGCCAACCACACATAGCCCGAGAGTGTGGTGATGCCGAACACGGCAATCCCCAGCACCACGCATACCGTTGCGCCTGCCGAGAGGCCGAGGATGCCCGGGTCGGCCAGTGGGTTGCGGGTGGCACCCTGCAGGATCGCACCTGACAGTCCGAGCGCCGCGCCGACCAGCAGCCCCACCAGCGTTCGCGGCAAGCGCAACTCCATGACGATGCGATGCTCGGTGAGGCTCGGATCGTAGCTGATCAGCGCGGCGATGACGTCTCCGGGAGCGATCGGCCGTGTACCGACGGCCAGCGACACCACCAGCAACGCGCCGAGCGCCAGCACGAGGCCGGCAAGGCCGAGCCCGAGCCGACTGCCCCCAGTCTTGCCGTGCAGAGCCAACTCAGTCGCCGATATCGGGGTCAGCAGCCTCTATAGAGGTCGTCAAAGCGTCGAGCGCCTTGGCATAGGCCGCATAGTTGCGTAGCCAAAAGGCGGGCCAGTCGGCCACCTGCCCGGCCGCAGCGGCGCGGATCGACGTCCACATCGGCTGCGAGAGCGCCGTCTGCATGGTCGCATCCGAGCGGTTGTCGACCAGGATGAGGTCGGGCTGGTACTTGTCCGCCTGTTCCCAGCTCAGCGTCTCCCAATAGCCGCGATCATCCGCGACGGCGGGCGAGATCAGCTTGAGCCCCCAGCGCGCGAAATCCCCGAGTTCGCTGGCCCCCTCGACCGCCGCGACATAGAGAGCATCCGTGCCAGCCCAGACCGCGAGCGCCGTCAGCCCCGGCTTGGCAGCCAGCGCTGCCTTGAACCGCTCGAGCGACAGCTCGAACTGTGCCTTGTCGGCACCGAACCGAGGTGCCGCAAGATCGGCGCCCAGACTCTCTGCGAGCTCCGCATAATCCTCGATCAACGTCACGATCGAGTCGCCCTGTGCCGGACCGGTGATCGGGGCGATCTTTGTCATCTGCTGGCTTGCAGCGCTCACGCCGCTCTCCAGCCCGCTCCAGGTCTGCTCGAGCGGCCACCACTCGGCGACGATCAGTTCGGGCTGCAGCGCCGCCACCTTCTCGATGTCGATCTCTCCCCAGGTCTCGCCGACGACAGCGATCCCTGACAGGTCCAGCCCCTCGAGCGACTTGTCCTCGCCAATCGGGCCATCGGCATAGATGCCCACCGGGCGAATCCCGAGCGGAATGAGGGCGGCCGCCGCGTTGGCATGGGCCACGATGCGCGTGGGAACTTCGTCCAGCGTCACCGTGGCGCCGGAGCCATCTTCGTAGCTCCATTCGGCGGCAACGCCAGCTGCCGTTGCAACCGCTCCAAACATGACGGTCGCCAGCAATTGCTTGAGCATGGAAGGCTTCTCTAAACTGGATGATCCAGATCACCTTTCTGCCTAGAAAGCTGAGCTGTCAAGTCAGCAATAGCCACTGCCGGCGCGTCTGTCCCTTGTGCCGCTACCGCCCTACCCGCCTCGGCGTGAAGCTTTTCCCGTCGGCACCGTCGAACAGGCTGGACCAGATGATCCAGAACCGACCCTCCTCGTCGGGGACCAGCACTTCGCATTCGCGCCCCGCGGCAGCGCCGAGCCGGGCCAGCGCGCGCGCCTCCAGCGCCGCTTCGGCGCGTCCCGCATAGGGCCCGTGCGCCTGCCCCTCGACGTCGACCCACCACTTCCCTTGGCTGGTGATCACCAGGTAGAGAGCCTTGCCCATGGCACCTCTGTCCGGCGCACGGAATACCGTGCGCAAGCTGAGCCCCCGCTGGCACTCTGCCACATTCTGTTCGGAATCGGGAGTCGGCCTAATCATTGGCCGCAGGTGGCAGGCCGTCGCTGCCGCCTCAGGCTGGCTTGCGGTACTGATAGATGCCGACGTCGATCGACCCTTCGGTGAAGCCCGCCTCGCAATAGGCGAGATAATACATCCACTTGCGCCGGAACTCTTCGGTGTAGCCGAGCGCACGGATCTCGCCCCAGCGCTCGAGGAACCGTTCCCGCCACAGCCGGAGCGTCTTGGCGTAGGAGAGGCGGAAGAGCTCCACATTCTCGAGCACGAGCCCGGCCCGCGCGCCCTGCTCGCGCATGGCGCTATCGGTCAGCAGCATGCCGCCGGGGAAGATGAAGCGCTGGATGAAGTCGGGCCGCGCCCGGTAATCGTCGAAGTCGCGCTCGTCGATGGTGATGGCCTGGATGGCTGCCGTGCCACCGGGCTTGAGGCGCGCCGCCACGGTGCCGAAATAGCTCGGCCAGTGCTCCTCGCCCACCGCTTCGATCATCTCGATCGAGGCGACATGGTCGAACTGGCCC
>VFQR01000843.1_pt1 | contig 30919 bp, 20 predicted proteins | sample 3512321 | NCBI WGS metagenome assembly VFQR01 (sample SAMN10412374, study PRJNA504923) | tailings metagenome | isolation source: Relicate 3 Philex TSF1 revegetated site | place: Philippines: Tuba, Benguet | collected 2017-08-29 | reverse complement strand
GTGATGCAAGTCCCCCACGTCATCCAGTCGGGAAAGATCAGAACGCGTGCCATGGAACCCTGCTCGGGAAGTTCCTCCCGCCATGAACATGAGGTTCGCTGTCCCATGATCCGTCCCTTCACTCTGATTCTCGGCCACACGGCGGCCAAACTCAGAAAAGGTGACGACCAGTGTGCGATCCAGATGCCCTAAGTTTTTCAAATCGCGCACAAAGCTTGAAAGGCTCTCACTCAGCTCCTGCAACAGCATCGCATGACGCATCTTCTGTGTGGCATGATGATCGAACCCTGGCAACGATACGTAATAGACTCTGGTTGGAACCTCTGCAGCAATCATTTTGGCCACCAGCCTGAGTGTCTGAGAGAACTGATAGGGCAGATAATCCTTTGTTGTGGGCTGCAACCTCACCTTTTCCGAAAGCTGTCTCGAAACCGACAGGACGTCGTTCCCTGTACGCTGCAGAAAAGCTAACGAGGAATTCGCACTCACTGAAGGAACGTGAACTTTGGCCAACTCGTCTTCTCGCGCTGATCCGCCAGAAAACTGAAAGAGTTCCGGGTTGGAGAGAGTCACAACTCGCGGGTGATCGCCGGCAAATGTTTGTGCCATTCGTTCGCCAAGCTGCACACCCAGCGTTGGTGTCACCGCTTTTGAGCATTCGCTGTCAAAGTATCGGCCAATCCAACCACTGGCGATGTTCTTCTCCGATCCGGAACCAGTCTCCCAGATTTCGGTGGATCGAAAGTGCGAACGGTCAGGATTCGGGTATCCCACACCCTGAATCAGACTGAGCAGGCCATCTTCCCACAACTCCCGCAGAGCGTACATTTCTGAATGGAAACCACAGTAATCGTCAATCCTGAGCACATCTTGTGGCGCCACAGAGAGCTTGGGGCGTGCCTTGTAATAGAGATCATCACCATAAGGCACGAGTGTGTTGAGCCCATCGTTCCCGCCAGCCAGTTGAACCAGCACGAGGATGCGATCATCCGGCAAACCCTCGATGGGTGCATGAGCCAGTGCCTGGCGTGACTGAACCACAAACTGCGGAAGTGTCAGACTCCAGGCAGTCAACAATCCTGCCTGCTTCAAGAACTCCCGTCGACTGGAAAGAGAGATTGCCATGTTGACCTCGCACTGAATCGATGGATGAGAAGATCTGCTTGATACAACCAATCATGTGAGCTGGTAATCGGGCGAACTGAGGATCAGCCGCAGGACTGCCTGAACCCGCAAAGGTCCCACGTTTCGTGTCGCGGCCTCCATAGCAGCTGCCCGAAGTTCTGCCCGTGGTAAATCCACCAGCAATCGATTCAGAAGCTGATCCGCCAGATCGGCAGACGAGTCCGGGATACCGGCAGGAAAGAGTTTGTCTGGCGAGAATTTGACGTCGTAAGCGGGGCCGGCTTCCCGTTCGCCGCGACGAGGTGCCATCATCCCTTCACCGTCGGACACTCCTCCTTCCAGACGTGCAAGGAATTTGGCTCGCTCTGCAGGATCTTTGGGAAGCATGACTGGCCGACCGCGATCCCTCCCCATGGGGTCCATTCCCGGAGGCTCTTTCGATTCCAGAACAATATCCGTGAGGTGGTATCTCAATGCCAGAGTTCCTGCGCTGATCCAGGTTTCACCACCTGGCCAGCCTTTCACATTGGGTGGCTCAAAGAGTTCCTGTCCCAGGGCTGCCAGATATTTGTTGACTCCTCGCGTATATGTTGCGTCGAGTTGCAATTGACGACAGGTGCTCACCCAGAGCACGACCGGACTCTTGATGAGTCGATTTCTGGACCCATCGGTGTAAAACTCGTTAGAAGTGAACAGCACTCGCAGCATCGGTGCGATCTCACCACCGGTTGATCGGAACACCTCGGCCATCTGCTGTTGGACTCGACCGGTTTCATCACTCAGACCAAAGTAGCTGGCCAGTTTTTCAGCAAGAAATAATCCGCAAGCCGGGTGATTGACTGTGACTTCGATCACTTCATCGAGACCGAATGTGCCTGTTTTTCCAAAGATTGTTTTGGTACCCGCATCGTGCCGCTCGACCACCAGTTCTGCGACAATACCATCGCGCGTAAAGCGCCGGTTATCCGCTGGGTTGGTTGGTCTCTGAGGCAAGGTTGTGCCAGGTGGAGCATTCAGTTGCCACCCTGAGAGAGCACGAGCCGCCTCGCGGATATCGGCCTGAGTGTAATGACCGTGCCCGAGAGCAAAGAGTTCAAAGAGTTCGCGGGCGTAATTCTCATTGGGCTGTGTTTTTTCGCTGTCCTCCAGATCGAGATAGATCATCATGGCGCCATCGATCGTCATGGCTTTCAGCAGTTGCCGAAAGTTCCGTAACGCATGCTTTCGTTGAGTCGCATTCTGCTCGTACAGGGCTTGGGAGATGAGAACTTTGCCAATGCTCGACGCAAAGTGGCCGTGCCAGAAGAGTGTCATCATCTCCCGCAGTGGCACCGGAGACGTCATCATCTCATTGACCCACCAGCGGCGAAGATCGGCGATCTCGCGGGCATACCGTCCGTTGGTCGCACCATGCTTGCCGCGAAATTCGTCAGCCGTGGTATCTGCATAACGCCGTTCTGTATTCACCCAGGGTGTTTTGACCCACTCGGGCGGCGTAGGGCAGGGGGCATTCTGAGCGTCTTCGAGAAGCTGATCGACGGCCTGTTCTCGCGATAAGACCGTCAGTTTCTCTTCGCGCTTCAGATCGAAGCCAAATCCCGTCCTCGCGAGGAGATGCCGGGCGGCTAGTGACGACCATCCGGCCTGTTGTGCTTCATGGACACGATTGCGAGGCATACCAGCGCTCCCGTCCCGAAAGTGAAAAACTCAAGAACACCCACCACAGATGTCGTGGCGATCCCCTTCTCCTAAGCACGCGAATATACACAACCAGAATTTTATTGCAATTGAATTGCAATTAATCTGTTGGGCTCTAGAATGATTTTGCAGTGACGATTCTAAAGATTCTGTTATGCATTTGCAGTAGTTGGGATGCTTGGTTTTGCCCCGCAGTCCAGTGGTGGATCGCAACGACTGCAGCGTCACTTTTAGCTTGATTTGTCAGGATTTATCAAAATTCCAGTTGAAAATGTTGTTCTCTCACACAACTGATCGAGGAGGTCTCTTCGCATGAACATCCAGAAACGACATGGTTTCACTTTGATTGAACTGCTGGTGGTAATTGCGATTATTGCAATATTAATCGCATTGCTGTTGCCTGCCGTGCAGCAGGCCAGAGAGGCCGCGCGGCGAACTCAATGCCGAAATAACCTCAAGCAACTGGGTCTGGCTCTCCATAACTACGAGAGTACTTTCACGGTCTTTCCCACGGGTGGAAACAGCTCGAGTTACTCGGTCCAGGCTCGAATTCTTCCGTATATCGATCAGGGCAATGTGCAGAATCTGATCAACTTCAGCGTGCCTCCACAGATTGGCTCCGGCCCCAGTTCTACTGTCAATCCGGCACTCGCGACCGTTTTCCCGAACGTGGTGCCCGTTTTCCTCTGCCCCAGTGATCCTGCTCCCACGCAATATCGATTTGCTTCCGGAGCCAACACTTTTACCTTCGGCGGCAACAACTACATGGTCAGCACTGGCAGCGGGACCGGCACTTTTTACGACGACCGCTTTCCCACAGATGGAATCTTCTGGTTTAACTCCAGCGTCCGCTTCCGGGATATCACTGACGGGACTTCCAATACCGTTTTCATGAGTGAAACCATTCGCGCCGATGGAAGCCCCGACAGCACGAGCGAACCGTTCCCCTATCGAAAGCTCCTCGCAGGGACGGCCGGTGCCTCCAGCAGTGGAGCTCCCGCCACGGGCGGCTACATGGGTTCTGGCAGTGGCTGGCAAACAGGCCTCATCAGCAATCCTGATCTCGCTCCCGTTATTCCCGGAAAGACATGGAAAGGTGGAACGGATGGCTCGGGACGCGGCCTCTCCTGGGTTCGTTCACTCAGCACTTACGTCACCACCAATGGCTATAACCGACCCAACAGCAACATCCCCGATGTTCAAGTTCACGGCGTCGGCTTCTATGGTCCACGGAGTCTCCACACAGGTGGCGCTCACGTATTAATCGGCGACGGAACCGTTCGCTTCCTCTCCGAAAACATCGATATCACACTCCACCGCGCACTTCACAGTCGCAACGGCAACGAAGTCGTCTCCGAATTCTAACCCCTTGCGGGGCCCGGGGCAGCGTATGTACGTCAGTCGTTCATCCTCGTTTGTGGCTTACGCTGCCAGAAAATCTTCAGTCAGGCATACTACTGAGAAAGTCACCTCATCGCCTGAGTGCGGTGGGTGACTTTCTGCCATTCGACAAAGATGTGTTGGCGGAAACAGAATGGCTTTGACACCTCATCAGGATTTCGCGGTCGTCCCTGGAGAGCAAATGAAATGAATCGATTGTACTTGCAGGTATGTGGATGGATCACGGCTGGTGTGTCTCTTTGGGGCACATCTCAGGCGACAGAAGTATGGCCTGGCTTTCGAGGCCGGGGAGACAGCCATATGGATGGTGGCCAGCTCCCATGGTCCTGGGAAGCGCGCGGTCAGGTTCAGGGGAACTGGTCGATCCGACTCAAAGGCTACGGGCAATCCAGCCCTGTCGTCTGGAAAGATGTCGTTTATGTGACATCCATCTCGGGTGAGATGAAGGAGCACCTGCACCTTTTCGCGTTTCATCTTGCTGACGGTGCCCTTCTTTGGGAGAAGGAGTTTTCCGCCACTCAGAAGGTCAAGGACAGCGACACCGTTAGCCGGGGGGCTCCGACGCCCGTTGTCGATGATGGTCATATTTACGCCATGTTTGAAAGTGGCGATCTGTTTGCACTCGACCACTCCGGAAATCTGAAGTGGGAGCGATCCATTGTCAAAGACTATGGTGAGTTCAAGGGCCCGCATGGCTATGCCAGTTCTCCGCTGCTGGTGAACGACCTGTGTGTCATTCAAGTGGCGCATGCAGGCCCTTCTTACATTCTGGCTCTGGATCGAAAGACAGGCCAGAACCGCTGGAAGGTTGATCATCCGTCACAGACAGGGTGGAGTTCGCCAGCAGTTTACAACAAGGAAGGCCAGTCTCAGATCCTCATTTCGACTGCTGGGAGTGTCCGCTCTTTGAATCCTGAGAATGGGGCCACACTTTGGATCAGCGAAGAGATTCAGGGGAACTCCACAGCATCTCCCACAGTGGTCGGAGATCTCGTTGTGATTGGTGCCGCTACAGAGCGGGGCGGTGGTGGCGGACGACGCACTGGCGTAACTCCAACGGGGACAACCCCACCTGGCGCCACTCCATCGACTCCGAATTCGCCGACGTCAAGTGCACCTGCTCAGACTTCTCGGGGTGAACAGCCTGGGGATGTCACATCAAAGCCTCCGGGTCCTTCAGGAAACGAATCGGCGGGTTCGCCATCCAGCAGTGAGCGTCCGCCGAGTCCACCCTCCAGCAAACCTACAGGAAGTGGAGTTTTTCGCCTGGATGATCGTTCGGCCGAGCAGGCTCGTCTGGTCTGGAAGTCTGATAAGGTTTCTTCGGGCTATGCTTCACCCGTTGTTGTGGGAGATTTCGCCTACTTTGTGAATCGAATGGGTGTCGTGACGTGTGCAAGACTCAGCGATGGAGCGATCCAGTGGCAACACAGGCTCCCCGGCGAAGTCTGGGCCTCTCCAGTTGCCAATAATGGACACGTTACCTTCTTTGGAAAGTTTGGCTTTGTCGTGACGCTCAAAAGCGGGCCACAGATTGAAGAGGTCGCCGAAAGCAATATCTCGACCACCGAGGTCGTTTATGGAGTCGCCGCCGTTGATAACAGTTGGATTGTTCGCACTGGTCGAGGATTGATTCGGATCAGTGACCCATCGAACACGAAGCCGAGTTCTCCAACCAACTAAGGCTGGCGCTCGTGGCGGGATGAATGAAAAGGCTTTGCTGAACGAAAAGGGCGTCTGCAATCATGCACGAACGCCCTTTGCTTTTTAACCTGTGGATCCCCTGAATTTCGGACATTTCACAAGTCTGGCAACGCCTAAACGATTCTAATTTCGTCAGAATTGTGCTGGGGTCGATAGGTGCGTACCACCACGGTATCAGCAAGCAGGTCGCCGACTCTTTGCCATTTGTACTGCAGGCCAATCAGCATGACTCCCACGACGTAGTTGAAAAAACCATCGATGAGAATGGCTGCATTTCGCAAGATCGAGCGAAAGAAGCCACAGGGTCTGAGTGTCGTTCTCAAGGTCTCAATCCGGCAGAGAAACTTGCCGGGAGTCGTGCCCCAGGTCCCTTCGACCCAGCAGTACATGAGAAACACAATCAGGAAATAGCTGAAGTAGCCCAGGCCCACCACCAAGGCCCAGATGGCCCATTCCGTCAGTTCTTTCTCAACCATGTTTCCGTTCTGGAAAGTCCCCATCACTTCGGACCAGTCCATCTGATAAATGTAGTAACCGGCCAGTGCATACGGGGGGATGGAGAAGATCATAAAGTCGAAGGTGCGGGCAATTCCCCGGCGAAGAATCGAGGCCATCTCCACTGTCTGATCCGAAAGCTCCAACTGATTGGTACGGAACATGGCCATGAGAATGGTGGGGACCAGGCCAATGAAAATCAGCACGGAAAAGCCAAAGATCATGTTCCACTGGATGATCCCCAGGTAATAGGCCACTGCGGGCTGAGCCGCCCAACCGGCCAGCTTGATCGGCTTCGGCAGGTCTCCGTTAACCAGCGAATGCATCCGCAATCCGTGGGCCACATCGTTCGTAACAAAGACGATTGTGTCTTCACTGGCACCAGGAACTGCAAAGACGTCAGCATCGGCATTCACCTCCAGATCCGCACGGGTGACCAGCCTGGGCTCGGCAGACCAGCCAGCAGCAGTTCGTTCGTAGACCGAATAGAACTGACCATTCACGTCCCGCATCACCAACCGCGTGACATTGGCCGACGGCAGAATCGCGAGTGGTAACAAATCGGCGGGAACATCGAGCTTCTCCCAGTCCTCGGGGTTCGAGGTAGCGGGATTGGGTTTAGGCTCCTGATCAAACAGGGGTTCGTCCGGTCGGAGAAACTGATCAGCCTCCATCGAGCGATAAACGGTTTTTCCGTCCTGCGATATAACCAGATACACCTTGGTGCCCAAAGAGGCCGTTTTCACGTGCAGGTTATTCGTAGAGACGACCATATTGTCGCCAGGCGGAACAACCATCGCAGGTTCTTCTTCATTGCCTGCCGGTGGCTCATTAGCGGGAGTCATGAATTCGGGAAGATTCAGCTCGATATCATAACTTTTGAGATCACCATCGATGAGATCTAATCCCAGGAGCAGAACCGGTTTTCCTTCGAGAGATAAAATCGAGGTCGAATTCCTGCAGACAGGTCTGCCGCGAATCAGCATCGCATCCGACTCGACTTCGCCCGGGCCAATGGCGGTCATATCAAACTGCGTTTCTCGCTCGACCGAGAGACCACCCTCAATTTTCTCCACGCGATACAGTGCATCGATGGTGACAAGGTGCGCCTGCTGGTCGTTCGCAAGGACTGCCAGGGCGGCACTATCAGCAAGTGGCCTCGCAATGTCGCCATTGGCTTCCATCGGCAGTTTAACGCTAGATCCATCTTTCAGAGAGAACGCCACGAGTGAACCACGAACGCTCATGCCACCCACACCACCGACATATTGGTCTTCCGTCGCGACAACGAGGAAATCTCCCCATCGGGCAGAAAGCATGGGCTTGAAGCTGCGGACAATCGTGAATCCCTTCTCGAATTGCCGCTGCATGCGGAACTGCTCAAAAAACTGAATCGCGAACGGTCCGGCGACCGTCACGATGGCAAACGCAATCATGAGACCAATGTAGACCTTACGGCCCTGTTCAGATCGATAGCCCAGAGGTGGTGGATCGGAAAAGGGAACACTCTCTGGCGAAATCTGTGAACTGGACATATTCCCGGCACTCCAAGTCTCAAAATTTGACGGACTGGCAGAATTGTGAAATCAAGAACTGTTCGCGCAATTCCACTGGAAGAATGCAATGCACAAAGGTTGGCTTCAAGAGGTGGCGCTATAATCTTTTGTTTTGAACCTCATACTGACTCATCCGCCATCATGAGCAAACTGCAAGAAGTCGAAAATCTGCGGGTGGTCTGGAATCCACCCCATCCCCGAGGATGACTGAAAACACTATGGGATATGCGAGTTTACAGGCCTGTGTGCGTGATCTCGAACGACATCAAATGCTGAAGCGTATTGATGTCGAGATCGATCCCTGCCTGGAAATGGCCGAGATCCAGCGGCGGGTTTATCTGGCCAAGGGCCCGGCTCTTCTCTTTACCAGACCCAAAGGTTGCCGCTTTCCGATGGTTTCCAACCTGTTTGGAACGATTGAACGGACACGATTTCTTTTTCGTCAAGAGCTCGAAGCGGTTCGTCATCTGGTCGAACTCAAGATCGATCCGCAGCAACTGGCGAAAAAGCCATGGCGATACTGGGATGTGCCACTGACTCTCTGGAAAATGTGGGTGCGGCGGGTGCGCTCGGGCCCGGTCACAGCCTGCGAAACGACGATCAGTCACTTGCCACAACTGAAGAGCTGGCCCAACGACGGTGGCGGCTTTATCACCTTACCGCAGGTCTACAGTGAAGATCCTTTCGCACCGGGCTTTGCTAAGTCGAATCTCGGGATGTACCGAGTCCAGTTAACGGGAAACGATTATCTGCCCGATCGTGAAATCGGACTGCATTATCAGATCCACCGCAGTATTGGAGTCCATCATGCCCATGCGGCCCAGCGTGGTGAACGACTCAAGGTCAATATTTTCGTCGGTGGCCCACCGGCGATGACCTTGGCCGCCGTCATGCCCTTGCCTGAAGGGCTCTCGGAACTTCTCTTTGGGGCCGCACTGGGTGGCAGGCCGATTCGCATGGTTTCGCACCGGGGAGAACTTCCCTTCTGGGCCGATGCCGATTTTGTCATCACCGGCTCGATTGATCCCCATGAAACCAAGATTGAAGGCCCGTTTGGCGATCACCTTGGATATTACAGCTTGCCGCATCCCTTCCCGGTGATGCAGGTCGATAAGGTTTACCACCGCAAAGACGCCATCTGGCCATTAACCGTCGTCGGTCGGCCACCTCAGGAAGACACCTCGTTTGGTGAGATCATTCATGAGATCACTGGCCCGATCATTCCCACTGTCATACCCGGTGTGAAGGCCGTGCATGCCGTCGATGCGGCTGGTGTGCATCCTTTGCTGCTGGCAATTGGCAGTGAACGATATACGCCTTATGCGAAGCGAAATCGTCCCCAGGAACTCCTCACACAGGCCAATGCAATCCTTGGACAGGGGCAGCTCTCGCTGGCCAAGTATCTGTTGATTGTGGCTCATGAAGACGAACCATCGCTCGACATTCACGATATCGAGGCCTACTTCGCTCATCTCTTGCGACGGATTGACTGGTCGCGTGATCTGCATTTTCAAACCAAAACAACAATTGACACACTCGACTATTCCGGGAGTGGTTTTAACGAAGGCTCAAAAGTGGTCATGGCTGCCACCGGGCCTGTTCGACGCGAGCTACCCACCAGCATCACAGAAGAGTTTTATTTGCCAGAGGGATTTCGAAATCCCAAACTCTGTATGCCGGGTGTGCTGGCGATTGAAGCTCCGGCCTTTCAACCGCATAACGCGGATCTGCGCCGGTTTTGCGACGCGTTTCCCGCAGATTCGCCGATCAACCGTTTTCCTCTGATTCTGCTGGTGGATGATGCTGATTTCTCGGCACGCACACTCAACAACTGGTTATGGGTGACGTTCACCAGATCGAACCCTGCCGTTGATATCGATGGCATTGGTGCGTTTACCGAAGCCAAACACTTTGGCTGCACAGGTAGCCTCGTGATCGATGCACGAATTAAGCCTCAGCATGCCCCACCTTTGATCGAAGATCCTCAGGTCTCTGCCCGAATCGATCAATTGGCAATTCGAGGTGGGCCATTGGCAGGATTATGGTAGATTCAAGGGTGCATCCGGTGACCAAGGCCCCCTGCATCGTGACGACTTTGACAGGTCGTTATGGTGGTGACTTATGTCCTGCCAGCACAAATTCTGCCCGACAGCTCGAACCACCCGTATCTTCTTGACGATGGTGATTCTCGGAATCTGTCTGTCCCCTGGCGACTGGCCACTATCAGGTTTTGAAAAGGCGACGGGCAGCAAACTCTTGAGAAGATTCATCTGGGCCGATCATCCACAGGTTGAACGAAAGCAGGTTGAAGGAGAACAACCTGCAAGAGAGCCACGAGATGATGCCGCCAGAGATGCCCGCCAGCGTGTCGATCTGGCCTTACAGACACTCGACTATACCCAGCCTCCTTCGCCGGAGTTGCTGGCAGATCTCAAACGACTGGTCGAGAGCCACGACGTGGATGATCTGGTTCGCCGCAGAGCTGCGATTGCTCTGGCCAGGCTGGGATCGCGAGCACCTTCGGGAGTGGTCTCATTGAAGCAAGTGCTGACTGAAGTAAAATCGGGCAAAGAACCTGCGAGGACACTTCTGTGGGTGTTACCTGCACTGGGCCGGTATGGTTCGCTGGCACATGAGACAGCCGCCGATCTGGCGCTGATTGCGTTCGACAGCAATTACCCGGAAGAAATTCAGCTCAGTGCCATTGCGGCACTCGTCGAAATGGGAGCCACTCGCGAGGGCCTGGCTGTGATCGAGAAGTTGTTGACCAATCGTCACTTGCCGCTTGAATTGAGAACAGCCGGAATGCAGGGGGTCATTGCCTACCGGCAGGAAGCGTCGATGCTCTTACCACAGGTCATGCGCTGGCTCGATGATGAAGACTTCGCTTTAAGAGCCATGGCGGCAGAGGCGATTGGCGGTTTTGGTGAGCGGGCGATGGTGGCCGAAGAACGGCTTGCCGCCATGTTCCTTGATGATCCTGCTTCACTCGCTCGGGAGAGCGCTGGTCAGGCTCTTCTTGCGATCTTTCCGCAGCCTCCCCTTTGGATTATCAATATCTATGACGAGACCGTGACAGAGATTGCCAAAGTGGAAGCCGCCATGTCGTCGGAATCGTTGGCTTCAATCTCCGGGCGTATTGCCGACGAACTCCAGGCCGAATTGGCATTGAAGCTCGCTGCCTTACGACTGCGGCAACTCGAGATCCTACGGCTAATGGGGAGTACCAGAGACTGGCCACAGAGGGTAAAGAATCCCGCCGGCCAGCCGCCTGCATCTGAACTGAATCAGTGGAAGCTCTGGCGAGTACGGTTTGCGGCAGCCCTCAAAAGTGATTCGCTGAAAGTCAGCCTGATGGCCCTAGAGATCCTGCTGCGATCAAATGCCTTGGAAAGTGTCGAATGGCAGCCGGTGATTCAGCGTGGATTGTTAAGTTCAAGCCCGGAAGAACGGCGGGCGACAGTCATGCTTTTTCAGAAGTACCCCTGGGATGCCAGGTGCCAGACCTGGCTTGAGGGGTTACTGAAAGACCTGCAAGGCCAGTCCCTGCAGGTCGAAGGGCAAACCTCTGATATCCATGCACAACGTGGTGCCGAGCAGCGGCTGGAGACCTTGCAACGAACCGATGGCGTGGCGGATCGTCAGGTTGTTCAGCAGGCAGCGACTCACCAGCGGCGACTGCTTTCTCAGCAAATCGCGGCTGTCCGAGCGGCACTTCGATCCGTTGAAACCAGGAAGGTTTCCGCACCATGAAGGTGATCGTGGCCAGCACTTCATCCAGTCAGGCTGCAGGAGCGAGACTCCTGTTTCCGTTGGAAAAGGACATTCAGGCGGAGGCCATGGCCGCCGGTGCTGAGGCTCGCTGGCTGCTGGCGTTGTCGACAGAAGGTGATGATGCCGGCGTGATCGGGGCTGCCCTGGCCCTGCCAGGAAAAGACGGGGTGATCATGGTCTGGCCCCCTCGAGTTCAAGAGGGTACTTCTGAACGGGTCGCTCAAGAGGTGGAAGACCATCTGCTGGAGCACTTGCGAATTGAACTGAGCCATGTCCGAGGCACATCGATGGGTGGCCCCATGGCATACGCCCAGTCATTGGCCGACCCGGAGGAATTGAATCGATGGCTGTTGCTCAAGCGCATTGGGTTTGAGCAGGTCGGAAACATTCTCTTTTATGGAAAAGACCTGCAGAAGTACTGGTACGAAAAATCGCCAGAATTGGCAGAACCGGCTCGACTGCATGAACTTTTGGAAGGCGATGAAAACTGGCGAACGTTATCGTTCAGCGACATGCAGGCCCCTGAGGACGTCGCCCTCGTTCTCGATTCCACCTTGCAGGGAAGTCTCGATCTCCCCTGCCTGGACGGCTTCCGCAGTGGTGCACAAATGCTGTTGGGACACCTCCAGTCGCCTCGATTCTGCAATGAGCTGACACGTATCGCATTTGTGAAGAATCAACCAGTGGCAGTGGGAATGCTGTGTGAAGATGCAGAAAGAGCGACTGTGGAGTTGTCGTATCTCGGCGTTGTTTTTGGGCAACGGGGCCAGAAATTTGGGCAACGACTGTTGAGAGAATTGGAACTGCGGGCACTGGCAAGGCGACAGCGCTGGGCCATGCTGGCTGTAGATGTCACAAATCATTTTGCGATAAAACTTTACGAGGATTGTGGCTATGTGCCGCTCTTCTCACGAGAGGTTTTTATCAGCTTTCCAAACACTCCCTGAGAAAGAAATTGACAGCTTTTGAACATTGTCTGTCGGTCGAAATGAGTTCATTTTTGGCAGCGCTCGGCGGGCAAAACATGAGTTTTCCTGTGGAATCCGGACTGTTATGCACGAGGCTGCGAGTTGCCAATTTTTTATGAACCCTTTGGGTTTGACTCCCCGCTGGCGGGGGGTAGCATCGCTCCTGCTTTGAATGATTCAGGGCGGGTGGAGATCAGTCTTCTCGATTGCTCGACACTTTGTTCGAAGTCAGATCAACGAGTTCATTGGTTCGATAGATGGCGGCTCGATAGATGGAGCATCATCACGGGGCATCCAGTTTCCGTGAAAAGTCCAGACCTCAGACCATTTCATTGCCACCGATGCACAGTGTTTGTTTCTCTCAATCATTCAAACCCCTGACTCAATGCGAGTGGTTCTTTCGGAATATGCATCCGGAGGGAGCACTTCAGCGAGTCGGGAATCCACGAGTCCCCCACAATCCACGGCGGCCTGCTCTTTCCCCTTTTCAAGCCTGACTTTCTCAATGCTGATGGAATCTGTTTCATCCAGCACTCTGAAAGTACGTCCTGACAAAGTGGTTTGGGCATGGGAGGGTCTGCACGATGCAACCCGGCATGATGCTGGCGAACCCCGGAATCAATCATGATGAACGAGATCAACAACAGACAGTACAGGCTCCCGCCGCCCCAGTACGAGGCTTGTCACAGCTCCTATCTGAGAGTGCCGATGGAGAGTCTGAATCTGATGTTCAGACGGCCGTTAACCACGTACGGCTCACTGGAAGTCTCAACAATGGGAATCTTGTCAGGAGAAGTCTCGTCAGGCCGAATGCTCTGACGCAACACTCTCCAGTACAGTGTTCTGCGAAAAATGGTTCCGCGAAACATGACTCTCATCCCACGAGAGCCAAACTTCCGCAGGAAACGGCTTCCTTAGGATCTGTCCTGATGAAGGCAGGTCTTTGTCACGCCACTTCCAGCCGAACCAACGGATCGCTGCAATCGGCAGATGACGGCGATGTCTCTGTTTCGTCGATCGTTGCGAATCAGGCGCCTGTGAAACGATCCGCGGCCACGGCCAGTGTTTCGCCGGACCTGACAAAGGGGGCACCGGATTCTGCCAAAGCATTATTGTTCAATACCGCACCAATGACTGATGCAGGGGCTTTGCAGATCTTTCAGGAAGCATTGATCGAGGCCATCGGGTCATCTCGATATGAGATGCTCTTTGCTCGAAAAGTCACTTTCGACTGGCAGCAAGTGGAGGCCACAACGTCTCATCATCAGGCGGGGCGACTGGTCCTGCGAATTGAAGACGAGTTCTTACGAAACTGGCTGAGGCGCGAATACCATCCCCTGCTGGAGCGACTGGCTCGTGAATGCCTGCAGGGCAGTACCGTTTCATTCAGCGAAGATGCGTCACCTGGTCAAAGCACATCCTCTGCGAAGATCACATCAGCTCATACGACAAATCACGAAGAGACTTTATCAAGGAACCCCTCAGAAAAGATTTCCACAGCAAATACCGGAGCGATCACACAACTTCCCGCACAGAATCGCAAGCCTTCCGAGAACCCGAGAAAGTCGGCGGTCTCTGACTTGAAGTTGGGAGCCACAATCTCCACAATCCCCTCCCCGGATCAACCGGCTGAGCATCATACAGCAGATCAGTTTTCTGGTGCTGTTGAACAGCGTATTGATAGACAGTGTGCCGACAAACCAAGTGTCAATAAGTCGTCGAGAGTTCTTCCAGTCAGCAATTTTCCGGGAGCCAATCTCGACGTGATGCGATCTGAATCGGCCAACCATCCTGTTTCCCAGAACCTGCCACTGGCTGCCAAGGCTTCGGCCAAAAGCCAATTGGCAGTTGGGAATAAAGTCGCTGATGATCAGGTGGTCGGCAGCGTGCCAGGCCGAACTCCGCTGGTCTCCCAGATGGCAGGTCCTCGCCGGGGACCTTATGTCTCTTCGATGGCTCAGGTAATAGCGAACCAGGTACCAGCCAATCATGTACCAACGAACCAGGCGCCAATCATCCAAGCGGCTGGGTTCTCTTCAGCATCTCACGAATCTCGTTCAAACTCAGGAGCGGGATCTCATCATCCAGCTTCTTTGGGGAGAACAAACACTGCGAAAATGTCGCGTCGCCCGATGGAACTGAGTGATCTCGTCGTCGGTCCAGGGAATGAACTGGCTCTGGCAGCGGCCCGCAAAGTTTGCGACGAAGTGCCGGCTCCATTCAATCCTCTTTATCTGTTTGGCAATGTGGGGATTGGCAAGACCCACCTGCTGGAAGGAATTTCCCGGCAATTGCGCAGACAGCATCCCGGGCTCAATGTGCTGATGATGACTGCCGAACAGTTTGCCAACTGTTTTACCCAGGCACTGCGTGACAAAACGTTGCCTTCATTCCGGCAGAAGTTTCGCAATGTCGATGCCCTCCTCATTGATGATGTTGATTTCCTCGACAACACGCGGGTGATACGCGAAGAATTTCTCCATACATTTACCGAACTTGCAGATCGTGGGCGGGCCATTGTGCTGACAGCCGATCGGCACCCTAAGCTCCTCTCGAAACTGGGGGATGAACTGGTCACACGCTTCATGTCGGGGCTTATCTGTCGGGTCGAAGCACCTGATCAGGCCACGCGTGAACGGATCGTGCAGATGAAAGCCGCCCGCATGGGGACGGATATCAGTGCAGAAGCACTGATGTGGGTGGCACAAAAATTCCGCAATAATGTGCGGGAACTCGAAGGAGCTCTCAACTGCCTCCACACGTGGTACACAATGAGCGAACGGCGGGTCGGTCTGGCCACGGCGCGGCAGATTCTGGCTGATCTCGAACGCGATTGTCTCAAGATCGTCCGACTGGCCGATATCGAGCAGACGATCTGTACGCTCTTTGGCGTTCGGCCTCGTGAACTGAAATCATCCAGCCGGGCCCGCACAGTGAGTCAGCCGCGAATGCTCGCGATGTTTCTGGCGAGAAAGCACACCCAGTCGGCCTATCAGGAAATTGGCCAGCATTTTGGCGGGCGAAATCACAGCACCGTGATGGCTGCCGAGAAAAAAGTGGGCGAATGGCTCGATTCGAACAGTGAGCTTCATCTCGGTGGACGAGACTGGAACATTCGCGAACTGATGGACACCCTCGAACAACAGCTTCTGGCCAGTTGAAGGCTGTTGTGACCATACCGAGTTATTCACTCGTTGTTTGAGAATTGTTTGTCTCTTGATCTGCTTCAATCTCAGTAGTGATCTTTGCCGCTACTTCGCGATACAACGGTAATACGACACAAAAGGTGCTGCCGCGACCCAGCTCAGTCGAGACATCGATCTTTCCGCCATGCAACTCGACAATCTCACGACAGATGGCCAGGCCCAGCCCATGGCCCGTTGAACCGGATGCCGAACGAGCGGCATCCGCCCGGAAGAATCTCTCAAACAAATGCGATCGTTCTTCAGCCGACATCCCCCGTCCAGTGTCCACGACGGAGATGCGGGCCGAGTCTGTATCCGAGGTGACAGTGACAAAAATCATCCCCTCGGGAGCATTGTACTCTATCGCGTTGTTGAGCAGGTTCGTAACGACCTGACCCAGAAACACAGCATCACCAAAAACAGTGGCCGAAGTGAGCTGTGCCGCCAGCTTTAACTGGTTGGTTTCCGCTTTGGGTTTGATCGACTCGATTGCATGTTCCACGACTGGCAACAGATCGATGGGCTGGCAATTGAGTTGCAATCGACCCGAATCGGCTCTCGCCAGAGCCAATAGACTTTCCACCAGAGTGCGCATACGGGAAGCAGAGCGACCACAGGCACTCAGTGCCTGACGATATTCCTGTGCAGAGCGTTCGCGAGCCAGTGCATGTTCCGTTTGTGCCAGGACCACAGCGATCGGCGTTCGCAATTCGTGGGAGGCATCTGAAGTAAAACGAACCTGTCGTTCAAAGCCGGCCTGTAATCGATCAAAGGTCGCATTCAGAACTTCAGCCAATGCCTGGAGTTCCGTTTTCAGTGGGGCCACGTCAATCCGTTGATTGAGTGTACTGGCCGTCAGTTTATCGACCGTTTTGGAAATATCGTCGAGCGGGGAGAGTACGCGTCTGGCCAGCAGCCATGTCCCGGCAATACCGATGATCAGCGAAAGCAGTGCAATCAAGCCGGTTCGCAGCAGCAGACGCTGCAGGTCATCCCATTCGCGTTGAATCCACCGGCCCACGACAATCGAACGTGTTCGGCTGGGATCGAAGACTTTCACTTCCCAGCGACCATTCACCGAGCGGGATTGGGTCGGATCATGAATGGCGGCCGGGCCTCGCAGTTTCGATTCAGGAAAAGGAGCCAGTGCATCTTCGGGCAGATCAAATGACCGATCGATGATCTCACCCGTCTCTTCCCGGCGGACAAAAAAATACATCCGCTCCGGGGGGCCACGACGATCAAAGTCGGGCGGCCCTGCATTCCTTAGAAACGGCTCTCCCGGTGGAAAATCATTCCTACCCCCTCCCCGTGAATTAGGTCCATTGCGATCATTTCTTCGCTCGGGTTGCTCCAGGGGAAATTGGTCAGCAATGAGTGGCAGAGGCGGCTTACCTGCCTCACGACCTGCTGCATCTGAGTTTTGCTCAGGAGGGATCATGCCGGGAGGGCCGGGTTCACCAATCGGTCGTTCCCGTTCAAATCCATCACGACCGTGGCGATCTCGATCAACTCGATTTCCTCCATCGGTTGTGGGAAATCGATTGCCAAATCGGCCATTGGCCAGCACCGAGAATCCAAACGATCTGAGCTCACTCTCGATGCGCTCGATCGTTAATCGACGATTGGTTTCGTAGAGCACGACGGCGAAGAACAGCAGCACTGCACCCAGCAGGAGAGTGACCCAGACGACGAGACTGCCGCGAATCGACCGCGAAGCGAACCTGTTCCATAAGCCGGGAATGCCGAGCCATCGTTTGGAAGTCAATTCGACCACAACAGATTATCCAGCACAGAATTTTTGAGACCCGGGCCTTGAGAACAACCGTCGTTTACGAAGCAGAATCGTGGGATGCATCATCCACAAGTTCTGCAGAAGATGCCTGACTATGAATGATGTAACCCAAGCCACGACGGGTCTCAATCACATCACGGCCAAGTTTTCGCCTGAGATTCGAAATATGCACATCCAGCAGGTTCGAGAGCGATTCGTCATTTTCATCAAAGATGTGGTCGTACAAATCAGTACGAGGAACGACACGACCCCGATGCAGTGCCAGATATTCAAAAATCGAGTATTCGCGGGCAGTCAGCACAATCTCGACATCGTCCCGGAAGACTTTGCGATGAATCAGATTGATCGTTACTCCCTGCCCGAGTTCGAGCAATGATTCGGATTCACCCGCCGCCCGCCGGATTAACGCCCGCAGTCTGGCCAGAAGTTCGCCACGATCAAAAGGCTTCACGAGGTAATCATCGGCCCCCTGATCGAGACCTTGCACTCGATCAGCCACACCATCACGGGCTGTGAGCATGAGCACGGGTGTTGATTTCTTCGCGCGAAGTTGTTTCAGAAGATCAAAACCGGAAAGCCGGGGGAGCATCCAGTCAAGCACAATGACATCGTATTCCCAGACAAGTGCACGATGCAGTCCCGATTCACCATCGGCAGCCGTATCGACGGCGTACCCTTCGTCTTCCAGCATTCCTCGAAGTGCAAACAGCAGATCTGGCTGATCTTCAACAATCAAGGCACGCATGCGGCGATAACTTCCTGGCTGGTCATGGATGTGTTGCAGAGGTTCCCTTGGGCGGATGACAGAAAAACTGCTGGCGACACGCGGAAAGTGGCCGCCAGCAGTTCTTGATCAGCACCCATCAGCCGGCAAGCTGTCGAACTAATGCAACATGGCATCCAGATAAAGTGAACGATTCCTACCCACCGACAATCGGGCATCGGTTTTCACCCGTTCGAGAAACGATTCCCTTCAGGGTGGATGTCTGGCATGACAGTGGGTTGGAACAGTGGACCTGGTTAGCGTTTTTTCAACTCAGCGACTTCTTTTCGGAGAAGTTCTATCTGTTCGAGCAGTTCTGCGGTGGATGGACCGGGTCGCTCGGGACGTCGAACTTCCGGACCACCATCACGAGGGCCGGGACGTTCTTCGCGCGGTCCACGCGGTGGGGGAGGCCCACCACCATCTTCTCGCGGCCCGCGTCCTTCGGGTCGTTCTCCACGCGGACCCGGCCCGCGTCCCTCTGGCCCACGACCCTCTGGGCCACCATCGCGTGGTCCGCGAGGAGGGCCACCGGTTTCATCGCGAGGCCCCGGCCCACGACCCTCAGGCCCACGCCCTTCCGGGCCCCCATCACGTGGTCCACGAGGAGGGCCATCCATTTCTCCACGTGGTCCTGGCCCGCGACCCTCTGGCCCGCGTCCTTCTGGTCCACGTCCTTCAGGGCCACCATCGCGCGGTCCGCGAGGAGGGCCACCGGCTTCATCACGAGGCCCCGGTCCACGACCCTCAGGCCCGCGACCTTCCGGGCCTCTTCCTTCCGGTCCACGACCTGGAGGACCAGGAGGTGTTGGTGGGTGTGGTAACTGAATGGTTTCACCATCACCAGGAGTCAGAGCACGAGCCACGACAAGCTCCGTACCTCGTGGTGTACGTTCTTTGTGTCCATCGACCTTGAGCAGTGTCCCGACTGCCAGACGCTCCTTGAGTCGATTTCCCGCATGCGGCGGCAAGGCAATGCGCGTCCCATCATTGAGGATCACGCCATCAACGTCGCCATGAATGTTCTCCGAAATCCGGGAGACTTCGCCTTTGACTGTGACAGCCTCTCCCTGAGGCCTGTGTGGACCTTCAGGCCCACGTCCTTCAGGCCCTCTGACTTCGGGGCCGCGTCCCTCTGGACCTCTGCCTTCTGGTCCTCGTCCTTCTGGACGTTCACTACGGGGCCGTTCTGGCCCGCCACGTTCTGGACCGCCACGTTCTGGACGAGGTCGATCAGGGTTGTCACCATCCGGGCGAGGACGCGCAGGACGATCTCCAGCAGGGCGATCACCTTCAGGTGGTTGACCCCAGGCAAAAGACAGGCCGGAACTGGGGAGACTGACAGCCAGGCCAGTTAACAGAAGTATCGAGGCAGCCCATTTTCTCATCTGTTGTCACTCCTTGAAAAGACTCGACCAACGTCTTTCCTCAACACCAGAGATGAGCCAAGGTGTTGAGGAATTTTTCAGTTCTCAGGTCTGGATGTCAGAATCCTGCACCACGTGATTTCGAGCGTTACGAATTCGCTCTGCCAGCAGTGTAGCGGTCGATCCTGAAGCCTGAATGAAGCTCCAGCGCGATCCGGTGCGAATGGTTTGATTGTCGTAAATCGTCAAGAGAGTTGTTGACTTTGGAGTCAGCAAACCTGAGGATTCTGCGAGTACAGCGAATCAGCAACTTTGTACCAACGCTTCGTTGTATCACTCGCCATTTGCTCATGCGGTTGTCATCGGACAACTCGCCCCGCCCGTAAGATGAACCTCCGCCCTCACCCTGGGAGCCACAGCACATGACTTCGCCATCCATGAATCCATCGGTTCGATCGTCCCGTCGCCAGTTTCTAGGGCTTTCTGCCGCCTTGGCTGCGGGTTGTTTTGTCACCGCCCGCCCGTCGTTCTCAGCCTCGCGCTCTGCCAATGAAAAGCTCAATATTGCCGTCATTGGCCCGGGCGGACGCGGGCACGAGAACCTCATGGGTGTCTCCAGTGAAAATATCGTTGCGATTGTCGATGCCGACTTCCGTCGCGCCGCTAAAGCCTTCGAACTCTTCCCGAATGCCAAGAAGTTTTCCGACTATCGAAAGCTGTTTGATACGCCCGATTTCTTCGATGCAGTGGTGGTGAGCACACCCGACCACACACATGCAGCACCCACCTCGATTGCTATGAAACACGGCAAGCACGTCTACACAGAAAAGCCGTTAACGCATTCGTTGTTTGAAGCCCGCTCTTTGCAGGAGACGGCTGCCTCTGCCAAAGTCGCTACACAAATGGGAACGCAGATTCATGCCGGTGAAAACTACCGGCGAGTGGTCGAAATCATCCGCAGTGGTGCCATTGGCCCGGTGACCGAAGTGCATGTCTGGGTTGGTAAAGGCTGGGGTGGTGGCGAGCTTCCCCAGGAGTTTCCGCCGGTTCCCGAAGGACTCGATTGGAATTCCTGGGTCGGACCGGCACCTTTCCGGGAATTCCACCCCACTTATGTCCCGGCCAACTGGCGCCGCTGGTGGGATTTTGGGAATGGCACGCTGGGCGACATGGGCTGCCATTACATGGATCTTCCCTTCTGGGCACTGGGGCTGAAGCACCCGACGAAAATCACATCCGAAGGGCCAGCTCTGAATCTGCAGACAGCACCCATTGGCATGACAGCCGAGTACGAATTCCCCGCGGTGGGCAGTCAGCCCGCGTGCAAACTCAAGTGGTACGACGGCACGATGACGCCCAAGGAAGTTCGTGGTCGGAAAGTGCCTGGTTCGGGTGTTTTATTTGTGGGAAGTGACGGCGAAATGTTCGCCGATTACGGCAGCTACAAGCTTTATCCCGAAGAGAAGTTTGCCGATTTCAAACCCCCCGCACCCACGATCCCTCGCTCCATTGGACACCATCAGGAATGGATCAGGGCCTGCAAAACGGGCGAGCCGACAACCTGTTCGTTCGATTACTCCGGGCCACTGACAGAGACCGTGTTGCTGGGCTGCCTCGCTTATCGCATGCAGAAGCCCATTGCCTGGGATGCCGTCAATCTCAAGTGCCCCGGCACTCCCGAAGCCGACGCCATCATCAACCGCCCTTACCGCGAAGGCTGGACGCTGTAAACGGCTGGTGATGATCAGAGCAATTCGAGAGAGGCCTGGCCGGATTGGTCGGGCCTCTCTGTTTTAAATTGCATGACCGCAGCCCGGCCAAGCGGGTCGATTTTTTTCAATTTGTAAATCTGGTCACGGTTGAGCAGGTGGACAGACTCGTGACCGCTGAGCATTCAACTCCACAAAGTGTTGCCATTGTGCGGGCACATTGTCTTCGTGGAAAATCGCAGAGACGGGACATTCGCCGACGCACGCATCACAATCAATGCATTCTTCCGGGTTGATGTAGACCATCTCCGCATCTTCACGGAAGCAGTCGCATGGGCAGACCACAAGGCAGGCTTTGTCTTTGCAACCTATGCAAGGTTCAGTCACAACCATCGTCATGGGGAGTTTCTCCGATTCGAACTTCGGGACTTGGAAACCGTCTGCTCAGGAGATGAGAAACTGGACGAAAAAGCGGACATGCCAGCATCAGAAAATCCGAAAATCGATCTGCATGATCAATCTGGTGCGGAACTGGTCAAACTTTGGGCTTCAGGGAATCAAGACGCCGCGCAAATACTCGTTGCGCGGTATCAGATTCGACTTATGGCCATGATCAGTGCTCGCTTATCGGCTCAGTATCGCCACCGAATCGCGACAGAGGATGTTGTGCAGTCAGCACTGGTGAGCTTCTTCCGTACGACTCGCGATCAACAAAAGTGTCCACTCAATCCGACATCAACGAAGTCTGTCTGGGATCTTCTCGCTCTCTTTGCCCGTCGCAAGTTATCCCGAGCCATTGAACGGGAAGATGCCAGCAAGAGAGGTGGCCAATGGAGGCGATCCTCATTTGAGCAGGTCGAAAACAACTTCCCAGCTTCGCCCGGTTCTCATGAACTTGAGGAACTGCTAATCGATCTCCGCTCGCGACTGGATGATAACCAAACACAGCTTCTTGAACTTCTCCTGCAAAATGCGACTCAGAAAGAAATTGCACAGCAATGCGCTGTCGATGAGAGGACGATTCGCAGACGCTTATCGACTTTGAGAAACCTGATCGCTGCACAATGGGCAGATGAGTTTGAATTCCCCGCTGAAGAACCGCAGTTCAATCCATTGATTTCGCTACCTCAAATCACGTATCGACAATTTGTGCTTGGTAAGCTTGTTGGGAGGGGGACTCTTGGGAAAGTTTATCGAGCGAGATGGCAGCCTCACGGTCAACTGATTGCTGTGAAATTCATGCACCGCAATCTATGGGCTCAACCCGAGTCACAGGAGTCCTTTCTCCGGGAAATTGATCTCGCTTCAAAGATTCGTCATCCGGGCATCGTCAGATATCTTGGCTGGGGAAGATCTCCTCACGGTGGACCATATCTGTTAAGCGAATACATTGATGGTTCCGCATTAACGAATTGTTCAATGGCAGATGCTCCCACTCGATGGAAGTGGTTGATCAACGTTTGCGACGCGGTCGCTGCATCTCATCAGTCAGGGGTCATTCATGGTGATCTCACACCTGCCAATATCCTGATTGCGCACGATGGTCGTGTCGTTGTCACTGATTTCGGTTTTGCCAAAAGAAGTTATCCAAAAACACGGGGCGATCATGCCGACTTAAAGTTCGTCTCGCCTGGCGGAACAATTGGCTTTGCTGCACCTGAGCAGATTTCGACCGCCTTTGGAAACATCACTCCGGCGACGGACATCTATGCCCTCGGTGCTCTCGCGTTCTATCTGCTGTTTGGCAGGGGGCCACACCAGAAAGTCGAGCAATCGATAGTCGATACGCTTGATGAAGAAGATGTCGTCATCATGGAAACGCAAACGACTGCCGAAGAAACCAGGTTGGCGAAAGTCGTCAACCGAGCACTCAAGAAGGCTGTCATACGGCGCCCTCAGTCGATTGCTGAACTCCTCGATGGCTTGAGAGATTAGAGTTCATGATTGACCTCCCGCTCAAGACTTCGTGGTCGGTTGTTTCGTCTAAGACTACTGAGGCCTTTGCCGAGCCTGAGTCGAGAACGAAGCACGCCTGAGTAAGTGAGGTCTGCGGGGGCGTCTTTGGATGGCGCGGTGAATGGACTCTTCGCACAGTTCTCCCAAAGTCCAACCGGCTTGTTGAGCTGCCTTGGGGACGAGGCTGTGATCGGTCAATCCGGGAATGGTATTGATTTCCAGCACCCAGGGGTTCCCTGCCGCATCGAGCATCAGATCGACCCGGGAGATTCCAGTCACACCCAGAGCGTGGACGGCTCCCCGGCAGGCGGTTTCCAGCTTCTGTCGGGATGTTGCCGGGAGAGGTTTATCGAAGATGTAACGTGTGTGATCGTCTTCGTATTTCGCGACCCAGTCGAAAAACTCGCGGTCGGTCTCGATACAGATCGGTGGCAGGATCTCGTCGTCATGCAGGCCGACGGTCCATTCGCTGCCCACAATCGCCGCTTCCATAATCAGGGCTTCATCGTAATGGCGTGCCCTTTCATAAGCGGGTTGAAGTTGCTCTGGCTGGCGGACAATCGAGACGCCCAGGCTCGATCCTTGCGATGCGGGCTTAATGACCACAGGCCAACCCAGTTCCCGGGCTTTCATCAGCAAACTGTCGAAAGACTCGTGAGGTGAAAGTTCGCACCATGCGGGAGTCGGCACCTGCATGCGATCAAAATTCTGTTTGGCAATGCATTTATCAAACGCGAGACGGGAAGCCTGACTGCTGCTCCCCGTGTAAGGAATTCCGGATTCTTCGAGCAATGTCTGCACACCGCCGTCTTCGCCAAACCGTCCATGCAGGGCAATAAAGACCGCATCGAAGCCGTTCCAATCCATTCCCTTGAGCGAAACGATGGCGGGGTCAATTGGCAGTATGAAATGGCCACGCTCCTGCAAGGCCTGAGAAACGGCCTGCCCACTTCTCAGGCTGATTGTCCGCTCGTCCGAATCACCACCGGCCAGCAAGGCAATGTTCCATCGCGGTGGGTTCGTGGCAGCAGACTGTAGGTTCCCGCGTGACATTCCCAGCACCTTGCGGAAAGAAGCGTGTCGATCAGATCACTTGACTCACGGATCACATGGCGACGGTGATCAGCGAATCGCCCGTTTCTTTAAGTATTTCTCGAGTGCGTAATGGCCCGCTTCTGTCTGTCGAACGACGAGTGCTCCGGTGGATTGAAACACGCGGATACTGCCACTGTTGGGGCCTTTCCATGATTTCGGCTGGACACTGGCCTGAATCTCACTGACCAGTGCATCGAAATCGGGTTGACCATTGACCAGCGGAGCAAGCTCTCCCGCAGGATAGGTCTTCACGAAGTAATCTTCCGGTTTTGGCCGGAGTTGTTCTGCATGGCCGATCAACACGATTTCATGTTTGACGGCGTAGGCCAGTTCGGCCGCTGCGACAAGTTGTTCGATCACTTCATCGGCTGGTTGATCAGCAATGTTCAAGGTGACGGTGTCGTCAAGTTTTGGCCGGGAAGAAACCAGTGCAGCCGGGTCGATGACGATATTCACTCCGGCTTCTTCAGCCACTTTGCGGAGAGCCGAGCGGCGGGTTTCGTTGGTGAGGCTGACCGTGATCTTTTTCGACAGGCGATCAAGAACTGTTTCAGAAGTGATCACCGGTTCGGTTTGACCAGCCGGAGCACCGCCCACAGAACCTGGACTGGAAGCGGAACTGGGAGAGCTTCCCATCACATGACTCGATGTCAGCGGTGTGGAAGACAATGGTGTGGAAGCCAGAGGTGCCGCTTGATCATTGGGAATGAATGCGCTGGGTCGACGATTCGCAGCGGTGGCCGGAGAAGGTGGCAGATCAGAGAGATCGGGAAACGCGAGATTTCTGGCCTGACTTCGTTCTGTTTCGAGAGTGGAATTTGCATCGAGATTCGGGCTACTACCGATTTGAGGCATGGCGGCGAATTGCTCAGCCGTCCCTCCCAATGATCGGGGAGCCTGAGCGCTTCCCACGGGTGCAGCAGTGACTGCAGGTGGTATGGCGGCTGGCAATGTGGAAACTTCTGCGGGGCGATTGAATGAGTTGGACACCGCGACAGTGAACTCGAAGCGTTGGCCATCGGGCTTCTCGGTGACAAAACCAGAGGGGGTTCCTGTCGTTTGAATGCGGGGAGTCGCCACCACAGTTTGTACGCCCTGCTCATCCACCTCGATGACCTGGACCTGAAAGATATAATGTTTAGCTTTTGTGGGAGTCGTCGGCGCGGCACCTGAGGCGGTGATGATTGTTGCCGGCTGGGGAACCAGCGAATCGTGGCCCATCAGACGACGGGGGGCTGAGTTGCTGTTTTCGACACCTAATGCCGAGACGGGCGGCTCCTGACTCGGAATCTGCTCCTGAGCGTACAGACCGGGAAGCTGATGGAAGGCGATCGCGCCCCACAGGCTGGCCGCCAACAGTCTGGCTGCCCATCGGCCCAGGCATAGGTCAACCCCATGCCGAGCCATGGCTGAGGTGACTGCCATCCATGGTTGGGAAACTCCCATACCGACTCCTCCCTGAGTCTTTGTTCTCTCGAACCTGAGTCTAACTTCTTCCCATGCTGGCAAACGTCATGTTGGCACAGCGATTTCTGCTTACGATGTCATCCAGCCCTGATGTCTTCCATCTCCGATGCTTTCCAACCCGCATGTCTTCAAACCTGGGCTGTACGGCGGAAACTCTTTCTTTGCAAAATCTGACTGCTCAAAAGTAGAGGCTGAGCAGCGGCAGAATCTGCCGAAACGAATCTCTCGAAGAAGACTGGTCAACAACATCAAGTGGCCAACAGGCGTGCTTGAACTGCCGGTAAAACATACGGCTGTACACGCATCGACTGCCAAAGCCACGAAGATTTACCAGATTTGGATTTCTGACTCCAGATCGACTGCAAACTGTTCGGAAATCTTGCTTCGTACCAGATCCATCAGTCGCAGGACGTCTGCCGAGGAGGCATTTCCGTTCGAGACAATAAAGTTGGCATGCCGCTCGCTGATTTCGGCTCCACCGACGCGGGTTCCCTTCAGGTTGGCTTGTTCAATCAAGGAACCGGCCGAAAGACCGCGGGGATTCTTGAAGATGCAACCTGCCGATTGAGCCGCGAGTGGCTGGGATGATTTTTTCATGATCCAGGTTTTTCGCAGGCGGCGGACAATTTCATCCGGTGCATCAGCCATGAGCTGGAACGTGGCTTCAAGAATGATGAGTTCCGTGAGATTGCTCTGGCGATAGCCGAAAGAGAGTTCATCGTCCGAGCGGTCGATGATTTCACCGTCGATCGTCAGCACTTTGACGGAACTGACATACTGGCCGATATCGCCATTGCGGCCACCGGCATTGCCACGCAGTGCACCGCCAATTGTTCCAGGAATTCCCGCGAGATTTTCAAACCCGGCCAGGCTGGCTTTGACAGCCTGCGAAATGGCATTGGAAAGAAGTGCACCACCGCCAGCGACCAGCGTTGTGCCTTCGATTTTAATTTGCTGGAAGGCCTCATGTGTGAGCTTGATGACAGCGCCACTGACGCCTTCATCCCGCACGAGGAGATTCGAGCCACCGCCGAGAACGCGGACTGTGATCTGCTGGGCAGCACAGGCTTTGACCACAGCGACGAGTTCTTCGACGCTACGCGGTTCGAGAAAGTACTGCACCGGGCCACCCAGTTTCATCCAGGTGTAAGGAGCCAGTGGCTCGTCGCGTTTGAGAATGTCGTGGAATTCTTCGAGAAAGCTCATAGTGAATCCGGTCGGTATGGCCAGCGCCCGCAGTAATCAGCACATCGATTGTGCCCGCCTTATGCTCTACGGATGACCGCAGATGGTCAAGTGTGCCGCAGACTTCCGTAGGAATTCCTGCCGAACGGACTCGCTGGGCAAGTTCTTGAATCAACGAGTGCTGAAGAGCGGAATTGCTTTCTCTGGCTGCAAAAACCGGGGCAATGAGCACCTGATCAGCCAGAGCCAGCGACTGAGCAAACTCGGGGAGCAGTGCCTGCAGGCGTGAGACCTGATGAGGTTCAAAAGCGAGAGCGATTCTCCTTGAGCCGAAGATCTGCCTCGCTGTCCGCAAAGTTTCGATCACAGCCGTCGGATGGTGCGCGTAGTCGTCGATCAGGTGGATTCCACGCCAGAGGCCCTTCCATTCGAACCGGCGGCGAATTCCCTGAAAGCTGGCCAGTGCCTGTATGCGATGCGGTAGTGGGCAACCCGTCTGTTCGGTCACAGCCAGAGCTGCCAGTGCGTTGAGAATGTTGTGCCTGCCGGGAATCTGTAATTGGACGCTCCCACGGTACTGACCACAATAAAACAACTCGAACCGACTCTTTGCACCAAGAAGTTGAATCTGGCGAGCCTGCCAGTGAGGGTATTTTGGATTCCCCGTCGAGAGGCCAAACGTTTCGACTTGTGCTCGAGCGTTCTCGGCAGCCTGAAGTGCCAATCGAGAATCCGCCGCTGTGACGAGCCTGCCACCTGGTTTCACACGGGCAGCAAATCTCGAGAAGGCTTCGACAAGTTCGGCTTCACTGGCAAAACAATCAAAGTGATCGGGCTCACAAGAAAGTATTGCTGCAAGTTCGGGTTCGTAAGCGAGGAAGTGTTGGCGGTACTCGCAAGCCTCAGCGATCAGCCAGCCCCCTTCCACATAGCTGCCAGATCGATGCCAGGTGGCCTTCGCCGCATCGGGCATTGATAAGCTGAGAGGTGCGATCAGTTCCCCACCCATGATAAAGGATGCTCGCCACGGATGATTGGAACGGGCATTTGAATCTGGAGTCTCAGGTGTGATCGAACTGGAGAGCATTGACGCCACCATGGCTGTGGTGGTGCTTTTCCCGTGAGTACCGGCAATACACAGGCCGCGACTGGCATTGATGAGGTGAGCGAGCGCGATGTGGTAAGGAATCGCCGGGATGCCGGCCTGCCGGGATGCCTGTAAGCCGGGATCTGCTGATGGAATCGCGGCACTGTGGATGATCAGATCGGGAATGGTATCGATCGATTGACGGGGCCTGTTTTCCGGATGGGGTGTAAGTCGCACCCATTCGGGAAAGGAAACGCCAGACTCGAGCGTTGCAGCGTCTGGTGAATGAATGGCCGCCCGGGGCAAGTGTTTCTGGCGGGTATAAGCCAGCCCTCGTGGAAGCAGCTCACTCAGCCCGGCTGTCGGCAGTTGCTCATCGGTCCCTGTCACATAAAAACCTCTGGCCAGCAGATACTCTGCCAACGAGCGCAAACCACTGCCGCAAACACCAATCAGGTGAATCCAGACTGGCGAACCACCTGTGTCCCATGGATTCGCCAGAAGTTTCTCGGGAATTTGCGAGGATTTGATCAACAACGTGTTACCAGGCCCACTCGTGGGCAGACATTTTGAAGACAACCTGAAAGATTGCGACGCTGCTAAGAGAACTACTAAGTGAGAGCCACGATCAGCGCTTGGCTCATAACATGGTCCTGTCTGGAATATGAACAGATGTGAGCATGAACGATGGGTTCTGCGTCATTGACAGCCATGTTGGGTTATCGAAGAAAAATGAAATTTTGGCTAGGTCGAACAACTGAGGAACTGGTAATCAGGCGACAGAGCGCGCTGCAGCTCGCAAGTCTTTAAATAATCAATGGTTATAGTGATTTTTGGGTGATGGGGTGGCTGACAGGCGGGGATTTGACGTGCTGAAGTGATGAGCCAGGTGTTCGGTGAAAACCGGATCGAAGAAATAGTTTGCGAAGACCTGTCCTCAATTCGAACTCAATGACTGGAAAATGCCCCCTTTATTGTATACGTTTCAACACTTACTTTTGTTTTGTTTCATGGAAGGCCCTGCTCATGGCCACTGAGGCTCCACTTCAACTCACTCCGCTGGATGCACTGTCTGAGGCCGCCGAGTGCCTCAAGATTGTGGCTCATCCTCATCGTTTGAGGATTCTGCAAATGCTTTTGCAGAAAGATTTTACAGTGAGCGAACTGGCGCAGGCCTGTGACTTGCCCAGTGCCATGGCCTCGGAACATCTGCGATTGATGCAAAGGTGCGGTTTTCTGACGAGTGAAAAATCGGGGCGCAAAGTCTTCTATCGCGTCATCGAGCCACATTTGAAAGATTTATTGAAATGTGTCGAAGGCCGCTTCGGGGTCGCCGAGACCATTCTTTCGGCGGAATAGCACGGGCTGGGAAATGACGACCTGCTCTGCATGAAAATCCCGGACTGATTCGCCATACTCCCGCGACCAGGTTTTTAATTGCGGAGAGACAGACTCATGGCGAACAGCGATCAAGCCCCCGAAGAGATTTCGAGAACTGCACTTCTGGAAGAGCTCCGCTGGAAGAAGTTTCCGGTTCTCGATGACGGGTTTGTCTGCCTTGTCGACGTAATGGGGGACGATTCCTCGATTGTGCAGGCCGCCCGCGTGAGCTACGGTGAAGGAACCAAACGGGTTTCAGACGACCGGACTTTGATCCGCTATCTCATGCGGCACCGCCATTCGACACCATTCGAAATGGCCGAGGTCAAGCTGCTGGTGCGAGTCCCGATGGATTGCTGGAGACAGTGGATCCGTCATCGGACAGCCAATGTCAACGAGTACAGCACTAGATATTCGGTCGCGATCGATTCCGCCCAAACCACGCCTGCCGATCAGTGGCGGAGTCAATCCACCTCCAATCGCCAGGGGAGCGAAGGCTTTTTACCAGTTGAACTTGGGGCCGAACTTACAGCGGCTGAGCGGCAGTTTCAGAATTCGGCTCGCGAATTATACGAAGCGCGTCTTGCCCAGGGTGTGGCCCGTGAGCAGGCTCGCAAAGATCTGCCACTCTGCACCTACACCGAGGCTTACTGGAAAGTTGATCTGCACAATCTGCTGGGCTTTCTTTCATTACGCATGGATTCTCATGCACAGTATGAGATCCGGACGTTTGCCAAAACGATTGGCGAGCAGATTATTCGGCCCCTCTTTCCTGTGGCTTGGGAAGCGTTTCTGGATTACCGCTTCGAGGGCATGTTCCTCAGCCGTTTGGAAGTGGGCATGATTCAGCGGTTGGCCGAACGAGCCAGTGCCATGAAGCTCGTTCCACCCTATTCGCAAGACGACTTTCTGGCAGTGCAGGATCCTACTTGGGCCGGATTAACGCGCAGTCGAGAGCGTGATGAATGCCTGGAAAAACTGGTCCAGATGGGGATTGTCCAACCAGCCGTCGAGTAGCCATGCAGGGTCGTAAAAATGTAGGGCAGGCTCCCGCCTGCCGGTCAGACTCATCCACGCCATTCACTCCGATAAATACTCAATCGGCAGGCGGGAGCCTGCTGTTGAAATACCCATCCATCGGCAGGCGGGAGCCTGCCCTACTGGTGCATTCCGAGGACTGCATGCACCCTGCAAATGGACGTATGCCGC
>VFQR01000842.1_pt1 | contig 30922 bp, 25 predicted proteins | sample 3512321 | NCBI WGS metagenome assembly VFQR01 (sample SAMN10412374, study PRJNA504923) | tailings metagenome | isolation source: Relicate 3 Philex TSF1 revegetated site | place: Philippines: Tuba, Benguet | collected 2017-08-29 | reverse complement strand
CCATGGCGAGGCGTATCGAGGAGGCACTCGCGGAACCCGAGGCCCTCTATCGCAAGCAGCGCAGCTTCTACGATCGCGCCCTGGCATCCAGGACGTGGGGAGAGGTGGTCGCGGAACATCTTGCGATCATGGACGGCCTTGGTGGAAAGGGATCCGGAGGTGGGCAACCATGAGACCCTCGCCTCCCCATGGGCTCTACGTCCTCGGTTTCGGCGGCCATGCTCGCAGTGTCGGCGATATCGCCCTCGCCGCGGGCGTCGCGCAACTGCTGTTCATCGATGGGAACGCGCGCGCCGGCGAATCCTTCGCCGGCTTTGCCGCCGTCAGGGAACAGCCGCAGAGCCTGGCCGATGGCTGGCAGGCATTTCCCGCGGCGGGCGACAATGCCCGCCGCATGCAGCAGATCGCGGGATGCTCGTTGCCGATGGCCGTCCTGATGGCTCCAAGTGCCCATATGGGCGTGGATGCACGTGTGGGTGAGGGATCGCTGGTCGCCTCGGGGGCCCATCTCGGACCGCTGTCCCGGATCGGCAGAGGTGTGATCGTCAATACCGGAGCGATCATCGAGCACGAGTCCGAGGTCGGGGACTTCAGCCACGTGTCTGTCAACGCCGTGGTTGCCGGTCGCAGCCGCATTGGCTGTCGCGTGATGGTCGGCGCTGGGGCGGTGATCATCGACGGCGTGTCAGTCTGCGACGATGCGACCGTCGGCGCCGGTGCCACCGTCGTTGCTGATATTGTCGAGCCCGGGGTTTATGTGGGCACTCCGGCACGTCGGGTTCGAGCCTCAGGCTGAACCACCGGGGGTGGTGAGACGATCGAGGAATGACCGCCCGCGTCGCCCATCCGGCGTGCCAAACGGGCGAGTTGAAGGCATGGAAGGCGAGGTCATGAACACGGCCGAACGATCCGGGGCATCGGGCTATTGGCTCACCGTGGTGCTGGCGGCAACGGCGGCTGTCGTCGCGGTCGCGGCAATTCGATCGCCCTTTGCCGCGCCGTTGCTCGGCAGCATTGAGGAGTGGGGCCTTCTGGGGCGCTACACCGAACAGGGCGTGGTGTTCATCACCAGTCTCGGCTCGTCCATGCCGCATCTGGCCTTGCGGCCGTTGAACATCTTCACCTTCGCCCTGTCCTACGTGCTGGCCCCCGACTCTTTCGCCGGCTGGAACTTCATTCTCAACCTCGGCTTTGTGGCGAAGGCCGTCGCCATGGCGGGAATGGTCTGGTGGTTGACGCGGCATCGATGGCTCGCCGTAACCGCCGGTCTGCTGCTCATGCTCTACCCGGCCGACACGATGCAGATGTCGCTGCGCGCGGTCCACATCAACTTCGCTGTCGCGCTGACACTGTTGGCCTGCCTGTTCGTCCTGGCGGCCACCGAGGCGAGAACGGAGGTGACACGGGGGGTGCTTGCTCTCCTCGCCTTCGCCTTCTTTCTGACGGGCAGCCTCATGTACGAGGCGGGGCTCTTCCTGGCGCCGCTGCCCGCACTTCTGTGGTGGGCGCGATATGGCGCCCTCGATGGCCTCCGCAGGCTCCCCGATGCCTGGATCCCCATCGCCTTTTGGGGCGCGGCCATCGTGGTGGCCGTCGCCTATCTCCTGATCGTGGGCCGCACACCGGGCATCTACCAGCAAAGCATCAGCAACGATCCGGGGTCCACCCTGTCCCTTCTCATCAGCCGCTGGCGGATGATGTTCACGGTGGGCGCCTATCGTGTCTTCGCCCATGGATGGTTCGACGCCGCGCGAATGCTCATGGCGCAGCTTTCCCACTGGCCCTATCTCGTTGCGGCGGCGGCGGCTGTGCTGGTGTCGGGAGCCATCTGGTTCCGGCCTGCGGAAGGCACCGCCGCCGATGCGCCGCCTGCCAGCGCCGGGCTCGGTATCCGCCTGGTGATCGCCGGGTTCGCGGCGGCACTGGCGGGCTACCTTCCCTATCTGTCGTCGCTGTCCCACATCCTCATCACCCAGCGGACCTACATCTACGCATCCGCAGGGGCGTCGCTACTGGTCGTCGGGCTGATCATTCTCGTCGCCCGGGGCTCCCGGACGCTCGGCGTCGTTATCGCCGCCGCACTCCTGTCGCTCGGCCTTGCAAGCCAATGGACCCAGTATGATCACTATTCGAGCCTGTCGCTGCGAGCGCGGGCCATCCTCGCGGGGCTTCTCGAGGCTGCACCGAGGGTCGACAGCCGGCAGACGGTGCTGGTGATCGATCGCACCGGCAGTACCGGCAACACCTGGATGTTGCGTGGCGAACTGCTCGATGCGGCGATGACCTATCTCTACGGGGGCAAGGCCGATTTCGCCGTGTGCCTCGAACCTGGCATGATCTACAGCACCTTTGCCGCCGACGCGCGTGGACGCCCCGGGCGCTGCGTGGAGCGCGAGACGGAATGGATCGTCGGCGAGGGGCTGGCTGGCCCGCTCCGATTGCCGAAGCAAGGCCTCGTCAAGCTGACGATCGAGCCCGACGGCAGGGTGGTCCGTGAGGGCGAACCCGATCCTGTCCCCGCGTCACCGAACGATGTCCGGCGGTGGCGATCCATCCTCGAATGCTGGCCGGCGCGGGCTTGCGCCTACACGCCTCCGGCTAGGGATGACGGGTCGTTCCACTACGACTTTGGGCAGTGGTGGAGCCTTGAACAGGCCCCATGGGGGGGCGGCTGGCGTGATGCCGAATGGAATCCACCGCGTCTCCAGCCCGTCTCCTATGCGTGGATGAACGCGCCCGAGGCGCGCCTGTGGTTCAACCTGAAGCCGAGACCCTCGGCCTATGTCCTGCGCGTGAGGGTGGCGAACTGGATTTCCGGGCCGGCGAAGACAGAACTTCGCGTGCGACTGAATGGGAATTTACTGGAAAGCGCATGGAAGAACGAGTTTGTTGTCGAGGCGCCTGTCGATCAAGCCATGATCAGGTCGGGGCTCAATGACTTGCTTCTCTCGTCACCACTGCATGAGCAACATGGAATTAGCCTGGCTGTCGACAGCATCGAGCTCGTGCCCTTGCGTTAACTTGCAAGCGCTCTTGCCGTGGGTGATAAATTCTGCAGGTTGAGATTCTGTACGACCTCGGGGCGTGTTCATGCGGGCAATCTCCGCCCGAAGAACTCGTCGCGTAGCCTGAGGGGCCTTGCATGAAGTGTCTCGTCGCAACTGCCAGGTATCTTCTCGTTGTCGATACGGACACGGCGATTGTCACTCCAATCCGCGTGGGCGAGCACGATTACTATGGAATTTCGTGGTTTCCCGAAGACCACCGTCTGATCGTCGCGAACTTTGGCGCGGGCGATAACCCAAACGACGATTTCGAGACCCTGGCCCGGTCGGAGAAGGGCTATCTCGCGATGGGCGACGAGCTGACGGCCCCGTTCCTGTCGGCTCCGCACCAGATCTTGTGTGCTACGGACGGACGGGTGATCTGCACGAATACGGGTCGCAACAGCATCGTCGCTGTCGATCCGGCCAGACCCAATGTCTATCATGAAGTGCGCATCTCGGACGCCCGCTGGGACCGCTGGGACCCTGCCGGTGATGAGGGGTCAGGGGACCATCTGAACTCGGTGTTTCAACGAGGGGACCGGCTGTACGCGATCGCCCACCGTCATAGTCGAGGCTCTCGTCTGGTGACGATGTCGTATCCGGACCTGAATCTCCTTTCTGTCGATCCCATTGGCGAGCTTACCGGTCTGCACAACGTGTGGATCGGGGACGACGGCAACGGGCTGACCTGTGCCTCCCACCAGGGTGGGCTTGCTGATGTTCGCAGCGGCGCGATTGTGTGGAGTTCCGGCGAGAACGTCTACACACGCGGCCTTGCGATTTCGGACGACCTGATTCTGGTAGGTGAGTCAGCCTACGCGTCGCGCGATATGAGGCGTGTGTCGATATCGGGCCTCTGGATCGTCAACCGGCATACCCTGAAGACTGAAAACTACATCTGTCTGGGCCCCTTTGGCGGTGTGCACGAAGTCCGGATTGTTGATCGTCCGGACCATGCGCATCACGGACAGGCCTTTCGGGGAGCGCCGGATCTGTTGCTGGAACGGCCGTTCGAGGATGTTCGCCAACAACGGTTGAGGTCGTCCGCTATCGCTTGGGGGAGAAGGTCGTTCTGGACGCGGTATCGCGATGTTCTCGGTGCAATCCAGACCGAAGACGACGATTGGCTCGCCGAGAGTGAAGGGTACACGTGCCTCATTGCGCAGACGGATGACAGCACCTCCGGCTCGTTGTCATTCGAGTATGAGCTGGCTGACGGCGAAGGCGGTTCACACGTCGCGGCGGTTGCAGGGTTCCAGGGCGCCCATGCGGACAATCAGATGACGGCGCTGCTCATCCAGCAGTTCAATCATCTCGCAACGCTCAGGCTCTGGCATTGCAAGGACGGCGAGTGGACGTCTGCGCCCGAACCCCTGGCGACAGATCTTGCTCTTTCCGGCACGGTTCATGTCGGAATGATCTCCGGTGGTATTGCACTTCGGATCAATGACTTGGAGCCCATCCAGATCGCTGTGGCGGATTTGGTTTTCGGACAGCAGCCTCTCGGTGTCCGCTGGAGCCGCGCGCGCGTCCGGGTGTTGAGTTCCGAAGCCTGACAGGGCGGATATCCCCTTCATCCGAAGGGGCTGTTCGCGAGCTATGCCACCGGGAAATTCCGTGAGACGGCGCCCGTATGGTCCGCCGCGCCCCTGACAATGATGGTGAAATCCGGCATGGGCCAGTGTTCAACCGAGCAGTCTGAAATTCATATGCATTCCAATCTAGAAAAATCCCCCGAAATCTGACATTGCTATCTTATTGTCTTCTTAATTGTGTCGTCTGTTCCTGCGCTCATCAATCTCTTTGCGATTGCGCGTGACGAGTTGATTTGACGCTGTGTCCTTTGGCGGGACCGATGCGATGAAATGCCTTGTGACGACTGCCCGATTCTTGCTCCTCGTTGACCTGGAGACCAGCCAGGTCACCCCGCTCGACGGCTCGCAGACCGACTGGTACGGCGTATCCTGGTTTCCGGGCGACGCTGATCTTGTGCTCGGCCAGAGCGGCATCGACAACAATTCGGTCTCGTCCTTCGAGGACATGGCGCGATCGGAGCAGGGCTATCTGGCCCATGGCAGCCGGCGCACGGGCCGTTTCCTCGCGTCGCCGCACCAACTGACCTGCGCCAGCGACGGAAGGGTCATCTGCAGCAACACGGGGCGCAACTGCATAACGGTGGTGGACCTGAACAGGCCAGGGCAAGTCCAGGAGGCACGGCTGTCGGAGGGGCGCTGGGACAAGTGGGATCCCGGGACCGACTCCGGTGACCACATCAATTCCGTATTTGAGCAGGGCGACAGGCTGTATGTCATCGCGCATCGCTTCCGGAAGGGGTCCGTTCTGGCGGAGTTCAGCTACCCCGAACTGGAACTGGTTTCGGCGAGACCCATCGGGACCCTCTCCGGGGTCCACAATGTCTGGATCGGCGCGGATGGCGAGGCGTTGACCTGTGCCTCCCACGAAGGGGGCCTCGCAAACGCCCATGACGGATCGATCGTCTGGTCGTCCGGCCACAACGTCTACACGCGCGGGCTTGCAGTCTCGGACGAGATGATCGTCGTCGGCGAATCGGCGTACACCGAACGGGTTCACCGCAATTTTTCGATATCGGGGCTGTGGCTGGTCGATCGTCAGACGATGAGATCCCTCGACTACATCTATCTCGGCCCCTTCGGCGGCGTTCATGACGTTCGTCTGATCGACGTTGCGGATCATGCCCATCATGGACATGTCTTCGGAGGGGCCGGGAAACTGATCGCGGCGTCGCCCATGAACGCGTTGCGCTCGGAGAAGCTGAGGCGTTCGGAGCGGTCGCGCCGTCTCTCCTCGTTCTGGAACGGCTATCGCAATGTCCTGGGTGGCATCTCGGTCGACCAGGACGGCTGGCTGTCTGCTGAAGACGGTCGGGTCTGCCTCATCGTTCCGTTGGACGGGCGCGAACCGGACGTTCTCGAGTTCGAGTTCGACATGACGGCCGGAACCGCCGCTCCTCATGTCTCCGTGGTACTGGGATATGCCGGAGGACACGCCGACATGGAGATGACCGCACTTCTGCTGCAGCGGTCCAACAGCGAGGCCGCCACCCTCTGGCTCTGGCACGGAAAGGATGGGGCGTGGGTCCATGATCCTGAGCCACTGGCTGGGGGACTGCCGATGTCTGGGACGATCCGTGTGGGAGAAGTGCCTGGCGGGGTCGCGATGAGCGTTGCCGGGGCCGATCCGATCGTGATCGCAGCCGACGTCATCGGCCGCCCATTCGCACCCATGGGCATCCGCTGGAGCAACACTCGCATCCGGCCTTCAACCCTGGCGGTGGATTGATGCGGTTCTCGTGGCGCGGAACTGGCACCAGTTGCACCTCGGCCGAGCGCATCGACCCTGCTCGCGCTGAAATGCGCCACAGGATCATGCTGGATCGTGACGCTTCGCAGTCAAGGATCCACCGATGCGCGTAGCCGCGTCTCGCCTCGCCCACACCCATCTCTGGCAACGGCTGCCGAAACGGCTGCGTCGTGCCGGCCTCGAGCGGCTGGCGTCCTGGCTCGCGCCGCGTCCGGCGACGCGCCCGGTCGCGGGCCGCTCGGTGGTCGTGGCCGGGGTGCTGCGGGCGACGACCGGGCTTGGTCAGTCCGCCCGCTACTGCCGTCAGGCCCTTGTTGCACTCGGCGAGGCGGTGGAGACGGCCGATGTCTCCGACGTCTTTCTCGCGGCCTCGTCCCAGCTTCCGGCCGAGGTGCCCAATGGTGCGCCGTCGGGAGGGCCTGGCATCGCCATCATCCATGTCAACGCGCCGTTGCTTCCGCTCGCCTGTCTGCGCCTCGGCCGTGCACCTCTGAGGGGCAAGGTGATCGTTGGCTACTGGGCCTGGGAACTGCCTGGCGTTCCTGCCAACTGGCGACGCGGGGCCGACTTCGTTCACGAGATCTGGGTGCCGAGCCAGTTCGTTGCCGATGCCGTCCGACCGATCGCCGGCGACCGCCCGGTGCGCGTCGTGCCGCACCCCGCGGCGCTCGATTTCGGCACAACTCCAGTTCCACGCCCCGAAGAGGCCGGGCGCCCCTTCACCGTCCTGACGATGTTCGACATGTCGTCCGGCTTCAGCCGCAAGAACCCGACAGGCGCGATCCGCGCGTTCAGGATGGCGTTCGGGGACGACCCCTCGGTCCGGCTGATCGTCAAATGTCACAGTGCCGCAGTCTATCCCGAGGGACGCAGACAACTGTCCGAAGCGGCTGCGGGCGCCTCCAACATCGTCATCGACGAGAGAACCTTCGACCGGGCGCAGGTTGTCGCCTTGTTCAGGCAGGGCGACGCCTTTCTCTCACTCCATCGCTCGGAAGGCTTCGGCCTCTCGATCGCCGAGGCGATGGCCGCCGGAATGCCCGCCGTGGTCACCAACTGGTCGGGTAACATCGACTTCTGCGGTGATGGGAACAGCATGCCGGTGCCCGCGCGGCTGATTGCCGCGAGCGATCCGCAGGGCGAGTACGATCATCGTGACCAGCTCTGGGCCGATCCCGATCTCGATATCGCGGCAGCCCATCTGCTGCGGCTTCGAAGCGATCGGAACCTTCGCGAGCGGCTTGGTCGCTCGGCACGCGATGATGTGTTGCGCCACCTGGGACCTGAAGCCTATGCGCAAGCCCTGGCAGCGTGCAGGGCGAGGTTCGCGTGAGTTCGAGCAAGGGAATCCGCCGGCCGGCCTTCCTCTACTGGGGCCGGCGCGGGCCCATCACAGGGCTTGCGCGCGGACTGATGGCCGCAGGGTCGGCTGACGGGCTGGAGTGCTTCCTCTCGCTGTCACGGCACAACGCGCTGGCGGCCAGCTTCACGGATCTCGGCGAGCGTCTGCTCCCTGTCCCGACCTTCGCGCGGAACCATGGGGCCGTGACAGGCCTCGTCTCCATGGCGCTCGGACAGCGCCGCCTCGTCGAGGCGTTGCGAACCCACCAGGTGGATGCGGTCATCACCTTGATGTCCCATGTGTGGTCGCCGTTCCTGGCGCCTCGGGTGAAGGCCCTTGGTGTTCCCTATGCGGTCATTGTCCACGATGCAGAGGGTCACCCGGGCGATCCGACGGGTCTCGTCAATCGTTGGCTGCTGCGCGACGCGGGGCAGGCCGACACGATTTTCACGCTATCCAGGGCAACGGCGAGGCGCCTCGCCGAGACGCTGGGGGCGGACAGCGCTCGCATCGTGCCGCTTTTTCACCCGGACCTTCGCTATGATGGCACCGCACCGCTGGAGCGTCAGCCTGGCGAGCCGTTGCGCGTCCTCTTCTTCGGGCGGATGCTTCCATACAAGGGCCTGGGCCTCTTCATCGAAGCGCTTGATGTGCTGGCGGGCCGCGGCGTGGCCGTGAACGCCAGCGTCGTGGGGGAGGGGGATATCGCGCCCTACCGCCCGGCTCTCGAGCGACTAGGCGTGTCGGTGGACAATCGTTGGGTTGCCGATGCGGAGGTGTCCGGAATTTTTTCGCGGCACGATCTTGTGGCCGCAACCCATGTCGAAGCCAGCCAATCGGGAATCGTCGCGACGGCGCTCGCGCACCTGCGTCCGGTTGTCGTGACGCCCGTCGGGGGCTTGGTGGAGCAGGTCGCGGACGGCCAGACCGGCCTCGTCGCAAAGGGCGTCACGGGCGTCGCCGTGGCGAAGGCAATCGAAACGCTGGCGGCGGACACGGACCTCTATGAGGCGATGGTCCGGGGCATTGCGGCATCTGCTCCGGACCGCTCGGCGCAGGCCTTCCTCCGGCAGATGCTGGCGGCGCTGGCGTCCCGCGCGGCGTGAGGCCCTGCCGACAGCCGAGCGACTATGGCGCCTTGTGGGAGAGGCCGATGGCGAAGGTATAGGGGACGCGCGAATAGTTTTCGCGGATGTGCAATTCGACCCTGTCGAACGTCGTCTCAAGGATATGCCGATACCCGTCTTCGGTCCGCACGAAACGGCCGCGATCATTGTCGAGCATCCACTTGTTGAACCGGGACTGACCCGGAACGTAGCATCCGTCCAGAGAGAACAGGGTCCCTCCGGGACGCAGGGCTGAATGGATGGCGCCCAGCAGGGGAACGAGAGCCTCGTCGGGAATGTGGTGCAGCACCCCGTTCATCATCACGAGGTCCACAGGCGCGACCAGCGGAACTGTGCTCTCATCGAACAGACGACAATGGAACTGCCCCCTGTTTCCGAAGGTTGAGCGGGCGTGGGCGATATAGGATTCGTCGATGTCGAATCCGAAATACTGGATGTCAGGCGGAAGGTGCTCGAGGATATATCCAGGGCCACAGCCGATATCGAGCACCCGCATTCCGCTCTTCAGCTCGACGAACTCCTCGATCCCCTTGAGCCTGGCACCGAAGAAACCGCCGATCTCCTGGAAGCGTTGGTAGAGGTAGGGTGAGTTGAGGACGTTCTTGATCACGCGGCCCCCTTGTCGACCTTGACCCGGTGGGATTTTCCCGTGGCGCCCTTGCGGAAGACCCACAGGGACATTGCCAGGAAATTCGCGACGGGAACCAGAATGATGGCAGCCAGAACTCCCACCAGATAGTGGAGCCCGAAATAGTCGAAAGCCGTGGCCATCGCACCGGCCGTCAGCGCCATGTTGGCGCAGTGCAGGACGGTGAATCGAATGACGTCGCCAGCGAGCGCACCCTGCGAGCGGAAGGAGAAGCTCCGGTTTCCGACAAAGTTCACCGGCATCGATGCCAAGTAGCCGCCGATACTGGCGATTTTCGGGTCAACAGCCAACAGATGGACGAGCGCGCCGGTGACTGCGGCGAAGACCAGTCCGCTTGTTCCGCCGACGAGCGCAAAGCGGGCGAAGCGAGCCGCGGACGAGTCGCTGCCAAGGCCCCATCGAATGCCGCTCTCGGTGCGCCTCACGAATTCGGCGAGGGTCACGGGAGCGCCTTGACGAAATACTGGGCGCCGAACGGCAGGCGCCCGAACATCTGGTCGATCCGTCGGAGGGCCGCTCCCTTGGCGGGCACGGAGAGGATGAAGCGCCCCTCGACGCTGGCGAACCCCGCCTGCGTCATGAGGGCCTCGGTCTCCTCCATGCGCAACAGAACGGCGTCCTCATCGAAGGCGCACTTGTTCACCACCCTCATCGTCAGCTTGTTGCGCGGGTTGTGCTCGAAGATGAGGGCCATGCCTCCGGGCTTCAGCACCCGGCGCATCTCCCTGAGGAAGCCCGGCCAGGCGGCAGGCGGGACGTGATGCAGGACGCAGATGGTGAAGGCGAGATCGAAGCTTGCATCGGGATAGGGCAGGGCACCGCCATCATAGGCCGCGTAGGCCACCGTCGGATTGCGCAGGCGCGCCGTCTCGATGCATGCAGATGATACGTCCACGCCCGAGAGCCTGGCGAAGACAGGCGACAACAGCTGATGGTAGTTGCCGACGCCACAGCCGACATCGAGGGCTTCGATGTCGCGCCGGCCGAAGTGGCTGTCGACCAGCTCGACGATGTAGTCCGCCTTCACTCTTGTGAAGAAATCGGTCTTCAAGCCGGTGAAGGCCAGGGCACCGTCCACCGCTTCGGAGTAGTTCTCCCGAAAGGTGTCGAATGTCTCGGCCGTGCGGCGCTGCTGCGGGTCCATGCCTTGCTCGTCGATGTCCGGCGGCTCAGGCTGCCGACCGTGTTGCGAAGGAGTATAGAAGTTTGCGGGCGGTTTGCCGAATGCCCGTTTCCAGATCCGTTGCCTTCCAGTCCTTGGGCAGCGCTGAAGCGCAGAAGGTAATGTGCTGGGCATTGGTGGGGTTCGGCTCGAATCGGACGAACAGCCGCTGGCCGATGACCCTCTCCACCGTGTGGACCACCTCGTGCATCGCGCTCGGCTTGCCGCTGGCAAGGAGAAAGGTTCCGGATGACTGGTCTGTCGAACCAATCCGCGCGGCGACGAAGTCACCGATATCCGCGGCATAGACGTAGTCCCTCACCGTTGCCGAATCGCCGAAGAGGCGCGAGGGCGCGTGGCGCCAGGCGTTGTTGACAAGAACGTTGATCAGCCCCGCCCGGCCGCCGGCGCCCGCATAGCCGTAAACGGAGCTTGGCCGGTAGATGCAGGTCGCAATGCCCGCCGGCAGGTTCTTGCACCGGATTTCCTGAGCGAGTTTTGCCGCGCCATACGCACGCTTCGGGGCGGGCGGCGTGTCCAGGCCGACGAGGCGACAGCCTTCGTAAAGACCCCCGGCGGAACTCATCAGGTGGAAGCGGTGGCAGGCCGAAGGCAGAAGGCCCCAAAGGCGTTCGCTCAGCCCGACCACATCGTTGAACGGAGCCTCCTCCGCCGCGATGTCGTCAGCGCCCGCTCCAAATCCGGCCCTGCCGGCCGTCCACACGATGTCCACCTGGCTGGGGCCGATCCCGGCGATATCCGCGGCGATGTCCTTGAACTGCGCTGCCCTCAAGGTCGCATCGCGCCAATCGACCGGCGCAGTCCGGGTGTTGCGATCATCCTGCCGGAGCAGGGAGGCGCCGACCATTCTGCCGATGAGGCCAAGGCCGAAGATGACCGTTACCGTGACCCGGTCGCGCGTGACGCCGACATTCCGGCGGATAAGCATCATGCCGGTGTGCGGCCGAAATAGTCGGCAAGGACGCTGTCCTGCGCACGATTGACCACGAAGAAGATGGGCTTGCCGTGAGCCACCAGTACGAGCGCCGAGAGATATTCCAGGGCAATCCCGACGATGAAGCTGATGAAACCTCCGAAAAACAGGCCGATCAGCGCCAGCGAGGTCCAGCCGCGAGCGAGGCTCTCATTGGGAAAGAGGAAATAATGCATGACGAGCCCGATGCTCGCCAGGATGCTCAGCATCACGACTGCTAGACCGAACAGGCCGCAGATACGGATGACCTTGATCTGGCTGGACATCAACATCCGCCTGGCATGGGAAAGCAGCTTCGACAGGCGGTAGCCCGACTCCCCCTTCTGGATGAAGCGCTCGTCCTTCAGCGTCATGGTGACGAAGCTCACCCGGGTGGTGAACCAGGACACCGCGACGTCGAAATAGGTATCGTGGCCGCAGACACTGGACACGGCTCGGGCCAGGGCGCCGCGCATCAGGCGGAAGCTGCTGAAGTGGGGCACGTTCGGATTGCCGCTGAGCTTGACCATCAGCCGCTTGAACCCGCGCGATGCCCAGTCCCGCGACTTCGCCTCATGGACGTCGCTCTCGGCGCGGGCGTAGACCACGTCGGCCTGTTGCGCGATGGCCTGGCGCAGCAACCTTTCGATCCCGGCGGGCGGATGCTGGAGATCCTCGTCCATGGTGACGATCCAGTCTCCAGACGTATGCAGGATGCCGGCGATCGTCGCCGCATGCTGGCCGAAGTTGCGCATGAGATGGAGCGGGATGACCCAGCAATGCTCACTGGCCAGCGTGTCGATGATCCGCGGCGACCCGTCGATCGCGGAGTCGTCGACGAGGATCACCTCGCCGAGCCGGATCGGTGCGCCTTGCGCCTCCCACCGGGTGCGCACCGCACCGAGTTCGGCGACCAGCCGCGGCAGATAGTCCTGTCCGGAATAGACGGGCACGACGACCGAGATGAGGATAGGCGTGTCCACAGGGTTCCGCTCAGTTCATGTCGGCAGGGGAGATCGGCTGTCTATCAGTCGCAAATCGTGGTCGCAATCCATGGGCTCACAGCCGACGAGGGCTTCCTCTCGGGGACCGGCACGGACCCTGTCACAGCGGTGCGCCGATGGCGCGCTGATCGATCCGCTCGAGTATGCGCTCCACCGACTCGTCCGGCTGCATCCTGTCCGTCTCCACGCGCACATCGGGCGCCTCGGGTGCCTCGTAGTTCGAGGAGACGCCGGTGAAGTTGGCGAGGCTGCCGGCGGTCGCGCGGGCATAGTGCCCCTTGGGATCGCGGGCCATGCAGACCTCGATCGGCGCATCGACGAAGACCTCGACGAAGCGATCGGCGCCAATGACCTCACGGGCCCGCTGCCGTTCTGCGCGATAGGGTGAGATCAGCGATACCAGGACGATCAGTCCGGCATCGGCCATGAGGGCCGCGACATGGGCGACGCGCCGCATGTTCTCGACCCGGTCGGCCGGGGTGAAGCCGAGGTCGGCGTTGAGACCATGGCGCAGGTTGTCGCCATCAAGCACCATCGTATGGCGACCGAGGGCGGTCAGGCGACGGTCGAGCATGTCGCAGATGGTGCTCTTGCCCGCCCCCGACAAGCCGGTGAACCAGACCACCAGAGGCGTCTGCAGCTTGGCCCTGGCGCGTGCCGCGGGGGTGACGGCGAGCGCCTGCCACGGCAGGTCGCCGGTCCGCCGCTCCACCGTCGTCACGATCCCCGCCGCCACCGTGCGGCGCGACTGGCGGTCAACGAGGATGAAGCGGCTCAGCGCCGGCTCCTCCGGCGCCACCGTCACGGGCTGGGCAAAGGACAGAAGCGTGTCGGCAATCTCGTTGAACGCCACCTGCCCGGCGCCCGGAAGGGTGCTCGCGGTGTCCAGCTCGATGATCCCCTCGATCCGGGCGACGCCCGCCACCACCTTCTGCGTGGCGATCTGGCAGTCGTAGTCGCGCCCCGCCACCAGGGGCGCCTGATCGAGCCAGACGAGGCGGGCGCGCACCTGCAGCGCCGGCTGCAGGACGTCTGGCGGCGCCATCAGGATGGTACCGCGGCCGATGTCGAGTTCCGGCGTCAACTCGACGGCGAGGGCATCGCCGGCGGATGCGGTGGTGGCCTCGACGCCGGCCTGCCAGAGCCGCGTCACACGGGCCGGAAGAGCGGGATCGCTGCACAGGGTATCGCCGACCGAGAGAACTCCCGAGGCGAGCGTGCCGAGCGAGACGCGCCCGCCGCCGGGCAGACGGCCGGTCGCCTGCACCGGCAGGCGGACCGCATCGGATGTTTCGTCGTCCCCTTCGAAGGATTCGAGAAGGGCCAGAAGCGTCGGGCCGCCATACCAGCGCATGGTGGTCGAGAGAGTGACGACGTTGTCGCCCGCGCGAGCGGCGACCGGCACCACGCCCGCGATCGTCACGTCCAGCAGCCCGGCGAGGCGTGAAACCTCGGCGGCGAGGGCTTCGAAGCGCGCCTGCGAGAAACCAACGGCGTCCATCTTGTTGACGGCGACGATGACACCGCGAATGCCGAAGAGCGCGGCGATGGTCAGATGGCGGCGGGTCTGGGCCCGGATGCCGTCGACAGCGGAGATCACCAGAACGGCCACGTCCGACTGCGAGGCCGCAGCCGCCTGGTTGCGCGTGTACTGCTCGTGCCCGGGTGCGTCGGCGATGAGAAAGGCTCGCCTTTCAGTGGCGAAATAGCGATAGGCCACGTCGATGGTGATGCCCTGTTCACGCTCGGCCTTCAGGCCATCGACAACGAAGGCGAAGTCCAATCCGTCGCTGCTCGTCGTGGCGCGGCGGATTTCCTCGATCTGGTCGTCGTAGATGCTGCCACTATCGTAGAGCAGCCGACCGATCAGCGTGCTCTTGCCGTCGTCGACCGCCCCGCAGGTGGTGAAACGCAGGCGCTTGCGCGCAAGGGCTGGAAGCGCGTCGGCCATCAGAAATAGCCCTCCCGCTTCTTGTCCTCCATGCTCGACCCGACATGGTCGATGACGCGGCCGACGCGTTCGGATCGTCGCGCCGTCGCGAGTTCCTCGATGATCTCGCCGACGGTCGCGGCGGTGGATTCGATGGCGGCACTGAGCGGATAGCAACCGAGCGTCCGGAAGCGCACCGTCTCGGTCCGGATCACCTCGTCCGGCGCGAGACGAAAGCGGGCATCGTCGACCATGATCCACTGGCCGCCGCGGCTGACGACGGGCCGGGGCATGGCAAAATAGAGCGGCACGATATCGATGCTCTCCGCCGCGATGTAGCGCCAGACGTCCATTTCGGTCCAGTTGGACAGGGGGAAACAGCGCAGGCTCGTACCGGGCTCTAGGGCCGTGTTGTAGAGGCCGAAAAACTCCGGCCGCTGGTTGCGCGGATCCCAGACATGGCCCTTCTCTCGCAACGAGAAGACGCGTTCCTTTGCCCGCGAGCGCTCCTCGTCGCGCCGGGCGCCGCCGATGGCGATATCGAAGCCGTGGTGGTCGAGCGCCTCGCGCAGCGCCACGGTCTTCATCGCGGCCGTATAGACCGAGGCATCATGGTCGAAGGGGTTCATGCCCTCGGCGAGCGCGCGCTCGTTGGTCCAGGTGATGAGTCTCACCGGTTTCTCGGCGGCGACGCGGTCGCGGAAGGCGATCATCTCGCCGAACTTGAAGCGGGTGTCCACATGCAGAAGGGGAAAGGGCAGCGGCGCCGGCGCGAAGGCCTTGAGCGCAAGGTGCAGCAGGACCGAGGAGTCCTTGCCGATCGAATAGAGCAGAACCGCGCGCGGCGAGGCCGCCGCGGCCTCGCGGAGGATGCCGATGGCTTCGGCTTCGAGGGATCTGAGATGTGCGTCCATTCGGTACAGTCGATGCTCGTCCCTTGCGCCCTGCGCGATAGGTGTGAGGCCCCGCATGGCGAACGCGGATGCGGCATTGGCCCTTGGCTTCGGTGCGCTCTGGAGCCGTGCCGGCCTCAGGCCGGCGCGGCCCGCAAGGCACCGACCAGCGATCTCTCCAGCGTCGCCGCCACCTGGGCCTGCGATGCCTTCTCGGCGAAATCACTCAGCATCTGCGGCGGCAGGCGCGGGGCGAGGGCGGAGACGAGGTCGACGAGGTCGGACAGGGCAGCCTCGAAATGCGACCGAAGCTCCGCAGGAACGGCGGCCGGCAAGCGCGCGTAGAGTTCGCGCGCGACCTCCACCGCCGATTCGTCGAGGCGAGATCCGGTCTGGATCACGCTGTTGACGCAGAGGCGAACGAAAAATGGCAGGCAGCGTTCGACTTCGTCGGCAACCGATCGCATATCAGACTGCACGTGATTCCAAACCTGACGGGCGCTCCGATCCGCACGGAGCAGGATAGGATGATCTTGTCTCATTCAGGCAGGGCAAAGGCAAGGAAGACCGTGATGGACCTGGCGCCGGCGGAGAGTAGCAGGGCGTCGACGGGCGGGGCGTCATGACCCGGCCGCTCGTCCTCTGTCTTGTCAACGAGGCCTGGTTCTTCCGCTCACACTTCCTCCCCTGGGCGCGGTTGGCGGTCGCCGAGGGCTTCGAGGTAGGGGTCCTCGCCTCGGCAGATGCCGGCGCGCCCGGGCCCGACGACCGCGGCATCGCCATCGTGCCGAGCCTCGCCACGCGGGGCGGGCTCCTGCCCCGGGGGCTCTGGGCGGCGGCAGGGCAGGTGAGGGACATCGTCGCCGGCCGCCGACAGGTGATCCTCCACGCCTTCGGCCTGCACGGCATGGCCATCGCAGCCCTTGCCCGGCTGCGCGGGGTTCGACTGCCGCTGGTGGTCAGCGTGACGGGGCTCGGGTTCCTCGCGGCCAGCGGGCGAGCGGGGCGGCAGGCGGGCAGGCTGCTCGCTCATCTGCTGCGACTGGTCCTCGATGGACCAGCGACCCACTGGCTGACCGAAAACGCCACGGACGGCCGCGTTATCGGGCTCGGCAAGGCCGAGGCATCCGGACGGACGACGACCCTGACCGGAGCGGGCGTGGAGCCGACAGCCTTCCCGCTTCGCGCCATGCCGGAAGTTCCTCCGCTGAAGCTGATCCTCGTGGCGCGAATGGTCCGCTCCAAGGGCGTGGATCTGGCGGTCGCCGCCGTGGCGGAGGCGCGCCGTGGCGGCCTCGACGTCACCCTGACCCTCGTCGGAGACAGCGATCCCGCCAACCCCGCCTCGCATGACAGGGCCGAGCTGCAGGCCTTCGCCGCCACCGACGGGGTGCGCATGCTCGGGCGAAGGACGGACATCGCGGAGCTTCTCGCCGATCATCACCTCTTCATTCTTCCGTCACGTGGCGGGGAGGGGCTGCCGAGGGCGCTGCTGGAGGCTGCCGCTGCCGGCCGGCCGGCCATCGTCACCGACGTGCCGGGATGCCGTGACTTCGTCCGGGATGGCGAGACCGGTTTCGTGGTGCGGGGAAACAGCGTCGAGGCCCTGGTCGGTGCCATGCGACGTGCGGCGGCTTCCGATCCTGGCGCCCTGGGACGTGCCGCGAGGGAGAGGGTGGAGCGGATCGGGACGGTCGCCATTGTCGGCGGCCAGGTCGTCGCCACCTACCGCGCGCTGCTCGGCGCAGAGCGCGCATCGGCTGTGGTAGAATAGGGCGAATCCGCAGGAACGCCCCGCCACCGGGCGTTCGGCGGACCCGTGTCGCAGGTGCCGGCCCGACAGCGCGTCGCGCCACATCGGCACTCCCGTGAGGACCTTGTGCCGATGGCCAGGAGACATTCGCTCAGCGCGCAGTCGGATCCGCTTGCCGCGGCGCTGGCCTCCTGCCGGGGAGCGCTGCTGGCGACCGGGCTCTTCTCGGGCGTCCTCAACATTCTCATGCTGGCCGGCGCCATCTACATGCTGCAGGTCTATGACCGGGTGCTGACCAGCCGCAGCCTGCAGACGCTGGTCGGGCTGACCGCGCTGCTCGGCCTCGTCTTTCTCGTCCAGGGCGCCCTCGACATCATCCGCCAGCGATTGCTGACCCGCATCGGCGCCTCGATCGACCGGCAACTGGCTCCGCAGGTGTTCCGGCTCTTTGCCACGATCCCGCTCAGGGCCGGCACCCAGCTCGACCCGCAACAGCCGGGCCGCGATCTCGATTCGGTGCGCGGCTTCATGTCCAGCCTCGGACCGACCGCCTTCTTCGACCTTCCCTGGCTGCCGCTCTTCCTCGTCCTGTGCTTCTTCCTGCACGTGTGGATCGGCGTCACGGTGCTCGTCGCCTGCGTCATCCTCTTCGCGGTGACCCTGCTCACCGAGCGGGCGACGAAGGCCCCGATGCTCGGCGTTGCCCGTGCCGCTGCCGGCCGCGCGGTGATGGCGGAGACCTCCCGCAGAAATGCCGAGGCGGTCGCCGCCATGGGTATGCAGGAGGCGCTGGCGGCCCGCTACGGCCAAGTCAACCGGCAGTTCCTGACGGCCAACGAAGCGGCCACCGACGTCGTCGGGACCTATGCGACGGTGTCGCGCATCTTCCGGATGGCCATGCAGTCGGCCATTCTCGGGCTCGGCGCGTGGCTCGTGCTGAGCGAGCAGGCGACGCCCGGCGTCATGATCGCCTCGTCGATCCTGATGGGCCGCGCCCTCGCTCCGATCGAGGCGGTCGTCGCACATTGGAAGTCCTACGTCGCGGCACGGCAGGGCTGGAGCCGCTTGCGCGAGGTCATGCGCCAACTGCCTGAACCTGCGGAACGGATGGCCTTGCCGCCGCCGAAGCGCATGCTGACGCTGGAACAGGTGGTGGTCGCAGCGCCTGGTACCGCCAACCCGATCATCCAGGGCGTGTCTTTTTCCCTGCTTGCGGGCCAGGCCCTCGGGGTGATCGGCCCATCGGCCTCCGGGAAGTCGACCCTGTCGCGTGTCCTCAGCGGTGCCTGGCGCCCCATGCGCGGTTCGGTCAGGCTCGACGGGTCGGAGCTGGAGCAGTGGAGCGACACGGCGCGGGGCTCCTTCATCGGCTACCTGCCTCAGGACATCGGCCTGTTCGACGGCACCGTGGCCGAGAACATCGCCCGGTTCCGGTCGGATGCGGTTTCCGACGACATCGTCGCCGCAGCCCGCGCCGCGGGGGCCGACGAGATGATCCGCAAGCTGCCGGCCGGCTACGAGACGAAGATCGGTGAGGGCGGCATCACGTTGTCGGGCGGCCAGCGCCAGCGCGTAGCCCTGGCCAGAGCCCTGTTTGGCAATCCTTTTCTCGTGATCCTCGACGAGCCCAATGCCAATCTGGATGCCGAAGGCGAGGCTGCGGTGGCGCAGGCCATCCGTCATGTCCGTGAACGGCAGGGGATCGCCATCGTCATCGCGCACCGGCCGAGCGCCATTGCCGCCGTAGACGTCGTGGGGGTCATGAAGGATGGACGCATGCACGCCTTCGGCCCGCGCGACGAGGTGCTGAAGCGCGTTCTGGCCCCCCCGCGCGGACAGGCCCCGTCATGACCAGGAGCGTCAGGGAATCAATGGTCGCCAGCGACGACATCGCGGCACAACGCAAGGCCATCCGGCGCCTCATCGTCATGGGCCTCGGGATCATCGTGCTGTTCGTCGGGGGCCTTGGCGGCTGGGCGGCTACCGTGCCGCTCGCCGGCGCGGTGCTGGCGTCGGGACAGGTCGTGGTCGACACCAATGTCCGCACCGTGCAGCACCCGACCGGGGGCGTGATCGGCGACATCCGTGTGCGCGAGACGGCCCGCGTGCGGGAAGGCGATCTGCTCATCCGCCTCGACGACACCGTGACGCGGGCGAACCTGCAGGTGCTCGTCAAGCAGCTCATCGAGCTTGCCGCGAGGCAGGCCCGGCTCGAGGCGGAACGGGACGGACAGTCCGAGATGGCGGTCCCCGACGACCTGAAGGAGCGGATGTCGCATCCCGACGTCATCAGGTCATGGAGCGGCGAGACGACGCTGTTCACGGCACGGCGTGCGTCACGCGAGGGACAGCGCCGGCAGCTGCGCGAGCGGATCGACCAGATCCGCGGCGAGATCGCCGGGCTCTCGGCCCAGGAGGCGGCGCGCCGCCGGCAGATCGAGCTCATCGATCGCGAGTTGACCGACATCCGCGATCTCTTTCGCCGCAATCTCGTGCCGCGCACCCGCCTGGTGGAACTTGAGCGGGAGGCGGCGCGCCTTGCGGGAGATGTCGGGCAGTTCATGGCCGAGCGCGCCCGCGCCGAAGGCCGGATCACTGAGAGCGAATTGCAGGTGATCCAGATCGACCAGGACCTCAGGCGCGAGGTCTCGACGGAGTTACGCGAGGTGCAGGCGCGGATCGGCGAGTTTGTCGAACGGCGCGTCGCAGCGGAGGATGCCCTCAAGCGGATCGATATTCGCGCCCCAATCTCGGGATCGGTGCACCAGCTGGCGCATCACACCATCGGTGGCGTCATTCCGGCGGGCCAGGCCATTATGCAGATCGTGCCGGGCGACGACCTGCTGGTGATCGAGGTGCGCCTTGTCCCCCAGGACATCGACAAGGTTGCGGTCGGCCAGCAGGCGGCGATCCGCTTCCCGTCGTTTCCCCAGGGCACGACCCCGGAACTTATCGGCAGCGTGACGCGCATCTCGGCCGACGTGGTGCGCGACCCCCAAAGCGGCACGGTGTTCTTCACCGCGCGGCTGGCGGTGCGCGAGGGCGAACTGGCGCGGCTCGGCGACAACCGCATAGTCCCGGGGATGCCGGCAGAGGTCTTCGTGCAGACGGGGGAGAGGACGGCGCTCGCCTATCTCACCAAGCCGATCCGCGACCAGATCAACCGGGCCTTCCGCGAACGCTAGAATGCGTCCTGCCCGCGCCTGTGGAGGTGTGGGGCAACCGATCGATCAGACGCTCTTCAGGCGCCCGACTGGCAGGGAGATGATGTTGGCGGGTGCCACCTTCAGGTCCGGTACCAGTTCCCCGATGATCTCGCGGCAGCGGGAGTCGTCGCCCTCGAGGGCGGCAGCCTGGAGGCGGGCGAAGACCGGCTGCAACTGGCTCAGCACAGGCGCCTGCGCCTGTGCTGCGACGATGCCGCGGATGCCGATATTGAACTGGGGCTCGCGATCCTCGAACAGGATTTCCGAAAGACGCTCGCCGGGGCGGCGGCCCGAATAGACGATGTCGATGCCCTTGCCCGGCTCGAAGCCGGCGAGGCGGATCATCCGTCGCGCGAGGTCGTCGATCCGCACCGGCTGGCCCATGTTGAGGACGAGGATGGTCGCCTGCGTTGCGATCGACGTCTCGGCCGTCAGCCGCGCGGCGGTCCAGAGCAGGTCCGTCGCCTCGCGGCGGGTCATGAAGTAGCGCACCATCGCCGGATCGGTCACCGTCACCGGCCCTCCGGCCTCGATCTGGGCGCGGAAACGCGGCACGACGGACCCGGCGGTCCCCAGGACGTTGCCGAAGCGGACGGCGACAAGCCGGGTTCGCGGCCGGGCAGGGGCGTCGACGACCTGAGGGGAATTGTCGAGAGCCTGGACGTACATTTCCGCGAGGCGTTTCGTTGCTCCGAGGATGGAGACCGGCTCTGTCGCCTTGTCGGTGGAGATCAGGACGAAGGCCCTGGCGCCTGCTGCGCCGGCCGCGTCGGCGGCGTTGACCGTGCCGAGGACGTTGGTCCTCACCGCGTCGGCCACCTCGCGCTCGAGGTGGGGGACGTGCTTCAGTGCCGCAGCGTGGAACACCACCTCCGGCCGGAATTCGGCCAGAAGAGCCATCACGCGTGCGCGATCGCGGATGTCGCAGAGCCGGCCCTCGACCGGGCCATCTCCGGGCCGCCTCTCGAGTGAGGCGCGGTCGAGGATCGCATGCAGCGCGGCTTCGGAGTTGTCCAGAACCAGGACCTCCTCCGCGCCGAACTGGGCGCTGCGGATCGCCAGTTCCGATCCGATCGAGCCTCCACCGCCGGTCACCACCACTCGCTTGCCGCGGACAAAGGCCTTCAGGGGCGCGGCGTCGACATCAACCAGCGGGCGGATGAGAAGGTCGTCGTCGATGACCGCGTGCAGGCGTGCAGGCTGGACAAGGCCCGAAGACTGGGCGACGTCGAGGCGGATGGTGGGTATGCCGACGCGCCTGAACGCACCGATGACGGCTTCCATGAGGGGTGTCGCATGCAGCGCCTCGGGCGCGATGATCGCCCGCTGGACGGTGATGCCGCGCTCGGCGGCATCCCGGACGATCGCCTCGATCTGTTCCGTCGTGCCCCAGACGGGGATGCCGCGGACCGACTGTCCTGCCTCTTCCGGGGCCGACGAGACGATGCCGAAGATGCGGATCGGACCCGCAACGCCAGCCTCGACGGCGCGGATGACGGATTCCGCGTCGGAGGCACGGCCGATCACCACGGCTGCGAGCGGATCGCGGTTGCGTTCGGTCTGCCGCCGCCAGGAACGGTAGGCGCGGTAGGCGATGCGCGGGCCGCCCAGAAGGATGATCTGGACGCACCAGTAGATGGCGAGCGTCCGCCCGCCGAGAAACTTGGAGCCCTCGGTGAAGCGGGGCGAAACGATGTAGTCGGCGAGCAGCAGGAAGCCCGTCAGGATGCAGACCGCCTTGAAGATGCCGAACAGGTCGAAGAGCGAGGCGAAACGCCAGCGCGATGCGTAGAGGGAACAGGCTCCGTAGACCAGCAGGGCAAAGGCTGCGAAACCCAGACCCGCCCACAGGGGCGCGATGCCGGCGATGGACCGGATAGGCGGATCGCCACGCAGGATAAGCGCCAGTCCCAAGGCAAAAAAGGTCACTCCGAAGTCGTGCAGGACGACCCAGACCTTCTTCATCTTCGCGCCTCTGGCGTCGGCCATGGGCGAATGGAAGCGGCTGCCGAGTGACATCTCCCGTTCCCTGGTTGCATCGATCAGGCCCAGGCAGAGGACCGGAACTGCACGGAGACTCGATTGCGGATGCTGAACCAAGAGCCATGGCCGTTGGTCCGCCGTCAATTCGAATCCACTGGAACTATCATGCTGAATTGCGGCCGGAGGTGCACGTCACGTTTGAAGACGGAAGGTGTCAGTGGTCGATTGCCAATCTGATATATCAGGTGTACCTCTCATATCAGGCGAGGGAAGCGAGGGCATGCTCACCGTCATCGGCGGATCGAGGGACAGGCAGGCGGCGCGCGGCCGGACGGCGGCGGCGTCGATCCATGCCCTTCTGCGTGACGACATCCTGTCGCTCCGCCTCGAGCCCGGTTCCCAGCTCAATGAGAAGGACATCGCCGCGCAGCACGGCGTCAGCCGCACGCCGGTGCGTGAGGCCCTTCTCCGCCTCTCCGACGAGGGGCTCGTCGACATCATCTCCAAGTCGGGAACCTATGTGTCCCGCATCCCGCTCGCCGACCTTCCCGAGGCCATCACCATTCGCCGCGTGCTGGAGCAGCTTGCCGTGCGGGCCGCGGTCGAGCGGGCGACCCAGAGCCAGATCATCGAACTCAGGGCCATCGTGGCGCGCACCGCCGAGGCGGCCGAGGCTGGCGATACCGAAGCCTTCCACCGGGCCGACGAGGGGTTTCACGAGGCTATCGCCGCGATCGGCCGCCACCCTGGTGTCTGGGCGCTGGTCAGGCACGTGAAGCTGCAGGTCGACCGCTTCCGCCGGCTGACGCTGCCGCTGGAGGGCCGCATGGTCCGCGTGGTGGCCGAGCATGATGCCGTCCTGCAGGCCATCGAGCAGCGACAGCCGGATGCGGCTGCCGAGGCCATGGGCCTGCATATCGACGGACTTCAGATCGGTGCGGAGGATCTCAGGCGCTTCAACCCGGACTTTTTCCTGGAGGATACGGGGCGCCCCGACCTGAAGCGCGCCTGACGTCATTCAACCGCGACCGCCTCTGGCGGCGCGGCAACAAGCGGCGGACCAACCGCCCATTGAGACACATCATCACGGGTAGGGAGGAAACACCCATGACACTGACACGCCGCAACGCGCTGATCGCAGGCGCGGGCCTTGCAACCACCGGACTTGCCACTCTCGCCACGCCGCTTCGCGCGCAGGGCGCCAAGCTGAAGTGGGCTCACGTCTACGAGACAGGCGAGCCCTATCACACCGATGCGCAGTGGGCCGCGGCGGAGATCGCCAAGCGCACCAACGGCAAGTACCAGATCGAGGTCTTCCCGGCCTCGCAGCTCGGCAACGAGAACCAGATCAACGAGGCGCTCGGCCTCGGCACGGTGGACATCATCTACACCGGCGTCGCCTTCGCCGGCTCCATCCACAAGCCCATCGCCATCACCAACGCACCCTATGTGCTGCGCGACTTCAACCACTGGAAGGCCTATCGCGACTCGCCGCTGTTCCGGCAGATCGCCTCCGGCTACGAGGGCCGCACCCGCCACAAGATCACGGCGCTGACCTATTACGGCGAGCGGCATCTGACGGCCAACAAGGCGATCAACAAGCCCGAGGACATGCGCGGCATGAAGCTGCGTGTCCCACCGGCACCGCTCTATCTGATGTTCGCCAAGTCGGTGGGAGCGAACGCGACGCCCATCGCCTTCGCGGAGGTCTATCTGGCGCTGCAGCAGGGCACAGTGGACGGGCAGGAGAACCCGCTGCCGACCATCATGGCGAAGAAGTTCTACGAAGTTCAGAGCCACATCATGCTGACAGGCCACATCACGGAGTCGCTGCTCTCCATCGTCGGCAGCCACGTCTGGGCACGCCTGAACGATGCCGAGAAGAAGATCTTCTCGGACGTGCTGATGGAGGCCGCCTCGCGCGCCACGGACAAGATTCGTGAGAGCGAGCAGAAGCTGGCGGATGAGTTCCGCAAGCTCGGCAAAACGGTCATCTCACCCGACCGTGCTGCCTTCCGGGCAGCTGCGGTGCCACTCCACAACGATGCGGCGTCCGGCGCCGGCTGGTCGAAGGCGGAGTACGACGCCCTGCAGGGTCTCGCCCCGGCGAGCTGACGTCGCGCGGGCGGTCCGGAGCGACCGCCGCCGGTTTCATCTGCAACATCCTGCGGCGCCGCTCGCGGCGCCGCACCGTCCCGTCAGGCCCGTGACCCTCAAGGCTTTCCATGTCGCCGCATCCCCAGCCCGCTGCCGATCCCGAGCACCTGATCGTCGTCGCCGACCCCGAGGTGAAGATCGAGCACTATCCTGAGGACTGGATCGCCTTCACGCTGTTCTGGGTGATGGCCTTCGTCGTCTTCCTGCAGTTCTTCTCCCGCTACATCCTCAACTCGTCCTTCGCCTGGACCGAGGAGATCGCGCGCTACCTGCTCATGTGGGTGACCTTCGTCGGCGCTGCGGTCGCCATGCGGCGGCGCAGCCACATCGCCGTGGAGGTGCTGCACCAGTTCCTTCCCGAGCCGATCGTCCGACTGCTCAACTTCCTGATCGACGTCATCGTGCTCGGCTTCGTCGCGCTGCTCGTCTGGTACGCCTGGCAGGTGACGGAGCGCATGGAAATCCAGCGCATGACTGTCTTCGACCTGTCCATGAGCATCGTCTATGGCGGCATCCTCGTCGGGTGCCTGCTCATGCTCTGGCGCGCCGGCCAGATGTTCATCGCCAATGCCCGCCGCGGATGGCGCCCCGACCCGGCCCGTCAGGGCCTCATCATCGACTGAGAGCGCGGCATGTTCTGGCTTTTCGGCATCTTTCTCATCCTGCTCGCGCTCGGGACCCCGATCTTCGTCGCGCTGGCCGCAGGTTCCCTCGCCTACATCAAGTTCGAGACGATGATCCCGGACTTCGTCGTGCTGCACCGCATGGCGGGCGGCGTCGATTCGTTCCCGCTGCTGGCGGTGCCCTTCTTCATCCTCGCCGGCAACCTGATGAACTCCGCCGGCATCACCAACCGCATCTATGATTTTGCCGTCTCGGCGGTCGGCTGGATGAAGGGTGGCCTCGGCCACGTGAACGTCGTGGGCTCGGTCATTTTCGCGGGCATGTCGGGCACGGCGGTGGCGGACGCCGGCGGTCTCGGCACCATCGAGATCAAGGCGATGCGCGATCATGGCTACAAGGACGAGTTCGCCGTCGGCATCACAGCGGCCTCGTCGACCATCGGGCCGATCATTCCGCCCTCGCTGCCGATGGTCATCTTCGGCGTGGTCGGCAACGTCTCCATCGGCCAGCTCTTCGCCGGCGGGCTCATCCCCGGCATCCTCATGGCCGTCGTGATGATGTTCTACGTCACGTGGTACGCCCACCGGCACGGCATCGGCCGCGATCAGGTGTTCCGCCTCAAGGCGCTGGGCGAGACCTTCGTCAGGGCCATTCCGGCGCTGTTCACCCCGGCGCTGATCATCGGCGGCATGTCGCTCGGTGTCTTCACGCCGACGGAAGCTGCGATCGCTGCGTGCGCCTGGGCGCTGCTGCTCGGCGCGCTGCTCTACCGCTCGCTGACGCTGAAGCAGTTCTACCGCATCACGCTGGAGACCATCGAGACGCCGGCCAGTGTGCTGATCATCGTCGCTGCGGCTTCGCTGTTCGGCTGGGTGCTGACGACGACGCGGGTGACGGAGGCGATCGCCACGGGCCTCCTGTCGGTGACCGACAACCCGCTCATGATCATGCTGATCATCAACCTGTTCCTGCTGGTGGTCGGCTGCTTCATGGAGACGATCGCGGCGATTTCCATCCTCGTGCCCATCTTCATGCCGATCATCATGAAGGTCGGCATCGACCCGGTGCAATTCGGTGTTGTGATGGTGCTGAACCTGATGATCGGTCTGCTGACGCCTCCCGTCGGCATGGTGCTGTTCGTGCTGTCGAAGGTGGCGAACATCTCGTTCGAACGCACGGTGGCTGGCGTCACACCCTTCTTGATCCCGCTGTTGCTGGTGCTGGTCCTGATCTCGGTCTTCCCCTGGTTCACCACGGCGCTTCCGACGCTCTGGTATCGCTGACTTCAAGGCTTCCGGCTTCCGAAGGCCCGCCCTCACCGGCGGGCCTTTTTCGTTCGCGCCGCGAACATGGTCGGCTTGACTTCCCGGCGACACCGCCAGTAAGTAACTGGTGAGTGAATTAAGGCTCCGCGAGAGAGCTGGTCGGGAGAGGCGCCAATGGTCAGGACGAGCACGGGACAGCGGTGTCGATGAACGCGCCGCGCCTCCGCCTGCACGATGTCGAAGCCTTCGAGCGCTGGACGCCTTTCGTCCGGCCGTTCCGCTTTGGCGCGGTGACGGTGGAGGGAGCGTTCCAGGCCTTCGTCCGGGTGTTCGTCGAGGTCGAGGGTCATGGCCGCGCCACCGGCATGACGGCGGAGCTGATGCCGCCCAAATGGTTCGACAAGCGGGCGGAGCGGACGGCAGACGACACGGTTCGTGATCTCAAGGCGGGCCTTGCCCATGCGGTGGCTTTGGCGAACGGACTCTCCCGAACGAACACGGCCTTCGGGCTTCACGCGGAGCTGCACGGCCGCCAGCTGGCCTGGGCTCATGCCCGTGACATCACGCCGCTCTCTGCCAGTTTCGGTGTCGCTCAGATCGACAAGGCGGTGCTGGATGGGGTGTCGAAGGCGCTCGGCGCGAGTTTCGTTTCCGTCCTCGCAACCAACGCGGTGGGTCTGGACACTAGGCTGACTCCCGATCTCGACCAGGCGGCGATCGACCGGCGTCTCGCCGCCCTGACGCCTGGCCGCAGCATTGCGATCCGCCACACCGTCGGCCTGACCGACCGCATCGAGGGTGACGACAGCCTCGAGAGCGAACTCGCCGCCGCGGCGATCCGCCATCTCAAGATCAAGCTCGGCGGTGATCCTGCCGCAGACTGCCTGCGGCTCGTCGCCATCGCCGCCTTGCTGGACCGCCTCGGCCTCGATAGCCGCGTCACGGTGGATGCCAATGAGCAATACGCGCCCGACGCCCTTGCCGCCTTGCTGGCCCTCATCGACGCGGAACCCCGGCTGCAGGCCCTGTCGTCGCGGCTCCTGTTCATCGAGCAGCCCTTCGACCGTCACGTGACCTTCGAACGGACCCTCGACCCGCGCGTTGCGGCCCGGGGCGTCATCATCGACGAGGCCGACGACGCCTACGATGCTTTCGTCCGCGCCCGCGAGCTCGGCTATCGCGGCGTCTCCTCCAAGTGCTGCAAGGGATTCTACAAGGCGCTCCTCAACGCCACCCGGGCGGCCAGCTGGAATGCTGCGGCGGGGGAGGAGCGTTTCCTCGTCTCGGCCGAGGACCTCACCTGCCAGCCCGGCCTCGCCGTCCAGCAGGACACGGCCTTCGTCGCGGCCCTCGGCCTCACCCATGTCGAGCGCAACGGCCATCACTATGTCGACGGATTCGGCCTCGCTCCGGAAACGGAGGCGGATGCCTTCCAGGCGGCGCATCCCTCGCTCTACGCCCGCAGCGACCGCGTCAGGTTGGCGGTCGCCTCCGGCCGGCTCGATCTCTCCTCGCTCGACGGACCGGGCTTCGCCTCGGGCGCCGCGCCGGACTGGGTATCCCTCGCTCCTCTCGCAACCGTCACCCTACAAGGACCATCCGCATGACCAGGACCCTCGGCGTCGTGATGCACGGCGTAACCGGCCGCATGGGCACCAACCAGCATCTCGTCCGCTCAGTCGCCGCCATCCGGGCCCAGGGCGGCGTGCCGATGTCCGACGGCAGCCGCGTCCAGCTCGACCCCATCCTCATCGGCCGCAATGCCGACAAGGTGGCGGCCCTGGCCAAAGCCAATGGCGTCGAGCGCTGGTCGACCGACCTCGACGCCGCCATCGCCGACCCGAAGAACCAGATTTTCTTCGACGCTGCGACAACGCAGATGCGCCCGACGCTGCTGGAGAAGGCCATCAACGCCGGCAAGCACATCTATTGCGAGAAGCCGATCTCGACGAACCTGCCTGAGGCGCTGCGCATCGTGAAACTCGCCCGCGACAAGGGGGTGAAGAACGGCACGGTGCAGGACAAGCTGTTCCTGCCGGGCCTCATGAAGCTGAAATCGCTGCGCGACAGCGGCTTCTTCGGCAAGATGCTCTCGGTGCGCGGCGAGTTCGGCTACTGGGTCTTCGAGGGCGACTGGCAGGCGGCGCAGCGCCCCTCGTGGAACTACCGCAACGAGGACGGCGGCGGCATGATCCTCGATATGGTCTGCCACTGGCGCTACGTGCTGGACAATCTGTTTGGCGAGGTGAAGTCGGTGTCCTGCCTCGGCGCGACGCATATCCCCGAGCGCTGGGACGAGAACGGCAAGCCATACAAGGCGACGGCGGACGATGCGGCCTATGCGACCTTCCAGCTCGACGGCGGCGTCATCGCCCACATGAACATGAGCTGGGTGACCCGTGTCTATCGCGACGACCTCGTCACCTTCAACGTCGACGGCACGCTGGGCTCGGCGGTCGCTGGCCTGCACGACTGCATGATCCAGCCGCGCAACGCCACGCCGCGGCCAGTCTGGAATCCCGACCAGAAGCAGACCATCGACTTCCGCTCCACCTGGCAGAAGATGCCGGACAATCAGGTCTACGATAACGGCTTCAAGTCACAGTGGGAGATGTTCATCCGCCACGTCGTGGAGGACGCGCCCTATTCCTACACCCTGATGGAAGGCGCCAAGGGCGTGCAGCTCGTCGAATGCGCGCTGCAGAGCTGGAAGGAGCGCCGCTGGATCGACGTTCCGAAGCTGTGGGTGTGAGGGGAGACGGTATCATGCTCGACAAGCCAAAGACCGCCGCCAGCGTGCGGCTCCCGACCGCCGACCGCCGGATCGAGACTTATCGGCTGTCAGTGCCGAAGGACTTCCCCGAACGGATCACCCGCCCGCTGAACCGCGTGGCCCTGGCCGCGACCCATATGGTCGCCGATCCCTTCGCCGACAACGATCCCTGGCTCACCAATGCCATCGACTGGGACCGGACCATGGCCTATCGCGACTATCTCTGGGGCCTCGGCCTCGGCGTCGCCGAGGCCATGGACACCGCCCAGCGCGGCATGGGCCTCGACTGGGCCGGCGCGCTCGATCTCATCGGCCGCTCCGTGCGGCAGGCGAAGGCGACGCCGGGTGCCGTCGTGTTCTCCGGCGCCGGCACGGATCATCTCGATCCCGCCGAGGCGAAGTCCGTGGACGACGTGATCCGCGCCTATGAGACCCAGTTCGAGGCGATCGAGGCGCTGGGCGGGCGGATCATCCTAATGGCGTCCCGGGCGCTCGCCCGCGTCGCGAAGAGCCCCGACGACTACGGGCGCGTCTACGACCGCATCCTGTCTCAGTCGGCGCAGCCGGTGATCATCCACTGGCTCGGCGACATGTTCGATCCTGCGCTCGCCGGCTACTGGGGCTCCGCCAATGTCGACGCGGCCATGGACACGGCCGTCGACGTCATCAACCGCAACGCCGCAAGAGTGGATGGTGTGAAGATCTCGCTCCTCGACAAGGACAAGGAGATCGCCATGCGCCGCCGCCTGAACAAGGCGGTGAAGATGTATACGGGCGACGACTTCAACTATGCGGAGCTTATCGCGGGCGACACCGAGGGCTATTCCCACGCCCTTCTCGGCATTTTCGATGCCATCGCTCCGGCCGCAGCGGGAGCGCTGTCGGCACTCGCGGACGGCGACACAGCCACCTTCCACGACATCTTCGCGCCGACCGTGCCGCTGTCGCGGCACATCTTCAAGGCGCCGACGCGCTTCTACAAGACGGGCGTCGTCTTCGTCGCCTATCTCAACGGCCACCAGGACCATTTCACCATGGTGGGCGGCCAGGAGAGCACGCGATCCACCCTGCATCTCGCCGAGCTGTTCCGCCTCGCTGATCAGGCCGGCATCCTCCGCGATCCGGAGCAGGCGGCGGCGCGGATGGCGGCGGTGATGGCGACGCGGGGCGTCGGAGCCTGACGCGATGCGCGATTTCTCCGCCGACCATTCGCTCCTCTCCATCAACACCGCGACGGTGAGGAAGCAGGGCGACCTCATCGCCATCATCGAGGCCTGCGCGCGGCATGGCATCGGCGCCATATCGCCCTGGCGCGACCAGGTTGCGACGGTGGGGCTCGACGCCGCCGTGAAGGCGGTGAAGACCCACGGGATGAAACTCTCGGGCTATTGCCGTGGCGGCATGTTCCCGGCGGACGCCTCGCGGCGGCAGGAGGCCCGCGACGACAACCGTCGGGCGGTCGACGAGGCGGCGGCGCTTGGCGCAGCCTGCCTGGTGCTGGTGGTCGGCGGCCTGCCGCACTACTCGCGGCCGGGGTCGGCGGTGTCGCATGATCTCGCCGGGGCCAGAGCCCAGGTCGAAGACGGCATCGCGGAGTTGCTCGACTACGCGCGGGGCGCGGGCATGCCGCTCGCCATCGAACCGCTGCATCCGATGTACGCCGCCGACCGGGCCTGCGTGAACACGCTGGAA
>VFQR01000841.1_pt1 | contig 30934 bp, 27 predicted proteins | sample 3512321 | NCBI WGS metagenome assembly VFQR01 (sample SAMN10412374, study PRJNA504923) | tailings metagenome | isolation source: Relicate 3 Philex TSF1 revegetated site | place: Philippines: Tuba, Benguet | collected 2017-08-29 | reverse complement strand
CTGACCGGCTTTGCGCGCTATGCGCTCGGCGAGGGCATCGAGAAGGCCGAAAGCGACTTCGCCGCGGAAGTCGCGGCGCAGGCCGGCATCAAGGCCTGATCTTTCCGCCAGCGGAAATCGACGAAGAGGGGCGGGTAACCGCCCCTTTTTGTTTGTCAGGCCCCGGCAAGCGCCTCCTCGACGTCGCGCAGCCTGTCCTTACCGAAGAACATGTCGCGCCCCACGAAAAACGTCGGCACGCCAAAGGCGCCGCGACCCACGGACGCCTCGGTATTGGCGATGAGCTCCGCCTTGACGTCCGCCGCCTGCGTGCTTTCGAGGATCGCCGCGCCGTCCAGGCCCGAGGCGTCCATGGCGGCCCGGAAGACGGCGGGATCGTCCATCTTCTTCGGCTCCTCCCACATGTGGTGGAAGCCGGCCTCGACATAGGGGCCGAGCCGGCAGGCCTTGTCGGCCGCCACAGCGCCGCGCATCAGCAGCAGCGTATTGACCGGGAAATGCGGGTTCATCCGGAAGCGCGTCAGCCCGTGCTTCTCGATGAAGCGGCGAATCTCAAGCCGTTCGTAGTCCAGCTTGTTGCGCACTCCGGCAAAGGCCTCGAAGGGCGAGCGGTTGTTGGTGGCCTTGAAGATGCCGCCGAGCAGGACGGGCACGTAGCGTATGGTCGCGCCGGTCCGTGCGGCGATGGCCGGCAGAACGCGGTGGGCGAAATAGGCGTTCGGGCTGCCGAAGTCGAAATGAAAGTCGACAACTTTCGGCGCACCTGCCGCCATGGAACCCTCCCGTCTAGCCGGATCGGCCATCACCATCGCTCCCCAAAGGGCCGGATGTCGAGTTCGTGCGTCCAGGCGTCCCGCGGCTGGGCGTGGAGCTGCCAGTAGGTCTCGGCTATGGACGCCGGATCCATCAGCTCATCGGGGGCGAAGTTGTCCTGGCCGGTGCGCTGCCGGCGGAGATCCCTGACGAAGGCGGTGTCGACGCCGGCATCGACGACAAGATGGGCGACGTGGATGTTCTTTGGCCCGAGTTCGCGCGCCATGCTCTGGGCGACGGCGCGTAGCCCGAACTTGGCGCTGGCGAAGGCCGAGAATCCGGCGCTGCCGCGGATGCTCGCCGTTGCGCCGGTGAAGAAGATCGAGCCGCGACTGCGCGGCACCATGATGCGGGCGGCCTCGCGTCCCGCGAGGAAACCTGAGTAGCAGGCCATCTCCCACACCTTGCGGAACACCCTCTCTGTGGTTTCGAGGATGGGGAAGTGGACGTTGGCGCCAACGTTGAAGATGCAGACCTCGAGAGGGGCACAGGCATCCGCCTCGTCCAGGAAAGCGGCGACAGCCTCCTCCTTGCGGGCATCGAGAGCGCGGCCGACGCAGGTGCCGCCGGCTGCCACGATGGAGTCGACCAGCGGCTGAAGCTTCTCTGCGGAGCGGCGACCGGCGAAGACGGCGTAGCCGCCCGCGGCGAAGCGCCGCGCGATAGCGGCGCCAATGTGGTCTCCTGCGCCGATGATGGCGACGCTGGCCTGCGGCGTGGACATGGCGGACTTCTCCGTACGGGCGACGGCAGGGTCAGCCTATATCGTGTATCAACACGATGCCAACAGGCTGGGACAGGGCAGGAGGCCGTCCAATATGGACAGGTCCGCCGATACGTCGCGGCTTCGAGGTTGCGTCAGGCAGGCATTGCGCTAAACCGCCTGCCGAAACCCTTTCTGCAAACGAGACGAATCGGGGGACGACATGGCCGGGCCACGCTACGGGCGCGCGCTGGTGAAAGTGTCCGGCGAGGCCCTGTCGGGCGATCAGGATTTCGGCTTCGACCCGAAGACCGTCCGGGCCATCGCCGAGGATCTGATCTCGGCAGCCAAGGCGGGGACAGGCATCGCCGTCGTTGTCGGCGGCGGCAACATCTTCCGCGGCAAGCAGATCGCCGGGATCGGGCTGAGCCGTGTCGACGCCGATGCGATCGGGCGCCTGGCGACTGTGATGAACGCCATCGCGCTCGCCGGACAGATCAATGCCCTCGGCCATCAGGCCGTGGCCCTGTCAGCTGAGCCGGTGCCGGAGGCGCTCGACGTCTACACCGTGCGCCACGCGCTGGCGCACCTCGAGGCGGGCCGCATCGTTGTTCTCGGCGGCGGCATCGGCGTCCCGCTGCTGACCACCGACACCACGGCGACGATGCGCGCGGTCGAGCTCGGCTGTGACGTGGTCCTCAAGGGCACCAATGTCGACGGCATCTATTCGGCCGATCCGAAGAAGGACCCGAGCGCCGTGCGGTTCGACCGCCTGACGGCCGACGAGGCCATCGCCCGCGACCTCAAGGTGATGGACACGGCCGCCTTCGCGCTTGCCCGCGAGAACCGTCTTCCGATAATCGTGTTCTCCCTCGACGCTCCCGGCGCCGTCGCGTCGGTGCTGGCGGGTGAGGGCCGTTGCACCGTGGTCACGGTCTGACCACGCACAGGCATTCCCGCGGAGCGTTCCGCGCAATCTTCAAGAGGCGTACCCCATGGCCGCGTCCCCGACCTTCGATCTTGCCGACATCACGCGGCGCATGCAGAGCTCGATCGCCTCGTTCAAGCATGAACTGGGCACTCTGCGCACCGGCCGCGCCTCGCCGAACCTCCTCGACCCCATCCAGGTCGAGGCCTATGGCCAGACCATGCACATCAACCAGGTGGCGACCGTGAGCGTGCCTGAACCGCGGTTGCTGTCGGTGCAGGTCTGGGACCGTTCCATGGTCGGACCGGTCGAGAAGGCCATCCGCGAGTCGAGCCTCGGCCTCAACCCGCAGACCGAGGGCCAGGTCATCCGCCTGCGCATTCCGGAACTGACACAGGATCGCCGCAAGGAGATGGTGAAGGTCGCCCACAAGTATGCGGAAGGCGCCCGCGTGGCGGTTCGCCATATCCGGCGCGACGGCATGGATATCCTCAAGGCCAAGGAGAAGGACCATTCGATGAGCGAAGACGAGCATGTCCGCGCCGCCGATCAGGTCCAGAAGGAAACCGACAAGCACATCGCCGAGGTCGACCAGCTGCTGACGCAGAAGGAAAAAGAGATCATGACGGTGTGAGCATCGGACCGGACATGACGATGGCGGACAGACAAGGCCTGGCAGTCGATCCGGGCGCGGCGCAGGCTGCGCCCGCGATCCTGCCGCGGCATATCGCCATCATCATGGACGGCAACGGCCGCTGGGCGACGCAGCGAGGCCTGCCGCGCGTCGAGGGACACCGACGCGGCGTTGACGCCCTCAGGCGCACGTTGCGGGCCGCCCGCGACATCGGCATCGAGATCGTCACCATCTACTCCTTCTCGTCGGAGAACTGGTCGCGGCCGGCGCCCGAGGTTTCGGCGTTGATGGGGCTCCTGAAGCGCTTCATCCGCAACGATCTTGCCGAGTTGCACGACGCCGGCGTCCGGGTGCGCATCGCCGGGGACCGGCAGAGCCTCGAACCCGACATTCGCACCCTGCTGACCGAGGCCGAGGCGCTGACGGCCGGAAACACGCGCCAGACCCTCATCGTCGCGTTCAATTACGGCTCGCGTCAGGAGATCGCGGCGGCTGCCCGTCTCCTTGCCGAGGAGGTCGCGCGCGGCGAGCGCCTGCCGTCGTCGATCACGCCCGAAGCCATCGAGGCACGGCTCAGCACCGCCGGCATTCCCGACCCTGACCTGGTGATCCGCACCTCGGGCGAAATGCGGCTGTCGAACTTCCTGATGTGGCAGGCCGCCTACGCCGAACTGGTTTTCCAGCCCATCCTGTGGCCCGACTACGGGCGCGAGGCGCTCATGGAGGCCCTGGCCGAATATGCCCGGCGGGATCGCCGGTTCGGCGGCCTCGGCGGGGCTGGTGCCTGATGGACCCCGACCAGAGACCGGCGGGCGCCTTCTCGGATCCCGACCTCAAGAAGCGGGTCGCCTCCGCCCTGGTGCTGATCCCGGTCGCGATCTTCACGGCCTGGCTCGGCGACTGGCCCTTCGCATTGCTCTGGCTGTGCGGATCGGCTCTCGTGCTGTGGGAATGGAACCGGCTGGTCCTGCCGACCGCCCCTCCGGCTCTCTTCGCCGGCGAGGTCGTCGCCCTGACGGCGGCGCTGGCGCTGGAGCGCTACTTCCTCAATCCCGGATTCGCGATGATCGCGCTCGGCGCGGGCGCCGGCCTCGCCCTGGCTCTCAGCCCACAGGGACGTTCACGCTGGGCGATCGCCGGTCTTCTCTATGCTGCGGCGGTCGTTCTGGGGCCGACCATCCTGCGTGACGACAACGCGCTCGGCTTCGTCGCCATCCTCTGGCTCTTTGCCGTGGTCTGGGGAACAGACGTCGCCGCCTATTTCGCCGGCCGCTCCATTGGCGGGCCCAAGCTCTGGCCGCGGCTCTCGCCGAAGAAGACCTGGTCGGGCTTCATCGGCGGAACGCTCGCCGGGACGGCCATCGCACTCGTCGTGGTCAGGCTCGCCGGCATCGCCCCAAGTCTCGGCCTGGCGCTGGCCACCTGGGTGATTGCCGCCCTGAGCCAGGGGGGCGACCTGTTCGAATCGTCGGTGAAACGGCGCTTTGCCGCCAAGGACGCCGGCTCGATCATTCCCGGCCATGGCGGCGTGATGGACCGCTTGGATGGTTTCCTGGTCGCGGCCGTGGCAGCGGCGGCGATCGGATTGATACGCGGCGGCGTCGCCAATCCTGCAGCCGGCCTGCTGGTGTGGTGAGTTCATGCGATCGGTGACCATCCTCGGTGCCACCGGATCGGTGGGCACCAGCACTCTCGACCTGATCGGCCGGCACCGCGACCGGTTCCGTCTTGAGGCCGTGACGGCGAACGGCGATGCCGCCGGGCTCGCCCGCATCGCCCGGACCTTCGGCGCCCGCTATGCCGCGGTGGCCGACCCGGCCGCCTATGGCCAGTTGCGAGACCAGTTGGCCGGCACGGGTATCGAGGTGGCGGCGGGACCTGCGGCTGTGGCCGCTGCCGCGGCGCGTCCCGTGGATCTCGTCGTCGGGGCGATCACCGGCGCGGCGGGCGTGGAGCCTGTCCTGGCCGCGATCGGCGCGGGCACGACGGTGGCCCTCGCCAACAAGGAGAGCCTGGTCGCGGCGGGCGACATGGTCATGGGTGCGGCCCGTGCACGTGGCGTCCGCATCTTGCCGGTCGATTCCGAGCACAATGCCGTCTTTCAGGCCCTTGCGGGCCAACGGATGGACGATGTGGAGAGCGTCTGGATCACCGCCTCCGGGGGGCCGTTCCGGACCTGGTCGGCCGAGGATATCGCCCGTGCGCGCCCGGAGGATGCGCTGAAGCATCCGAATTATGCGATGGGCGCGAAGGTGACGATCGACTCGGCGAGCCTCATGAACAAGGGGCTCGAACTCATCGAGGCGATGCACCTCTTCGCGCTGCCGCCGGCGCAGCTGAAGGCCATTGTCCATCCCCAGCAGGTCGTCCACGGCATGGTGGCCTATCGCGACGGCTCGATCGTCGCCCAGCTCGGAGCGGCCGACATGCGGGTGCCGATCGCCCATTGCCTCGGCTTTCCCGAACGCATCGACGGTCCGTCACGACGCCTGAACCTCGCCGAGATCGCCAGCCTCACCTTCGAGGAACCGGACCTCGTCCGCTTCCCGGCACTTCGGCTCGCCATCGAGGCGATGACGACCGGGGGGAGGGCGCCGACGGTGCTGAACGCCGCCAACGAGGTGGCCGTCGAGGCCTTTCTGGCGCGGCTCATCGGCTTTGCCGCGATCCCCGCCATCGTCGAGGCCGTCCTGGCCGCCGAGGGGCTCGGCCCCGCTCCGGCCACATTGGACGATTTATGGTTGATTGACCATGCTGCGAGAGAGCGGGCGAGGGCCACTATGCTTAACGCCACGGCTGCGGCATCTTGAACTTGGGAGGGTATGAGTCCGGGATTCCCCGGGGTCATATCCATGGGACATAGTGATGAACGTCGTTTCCGCGTTGGGCGGATGGGGCCAGACTCTGATCTGGACCATCATTCCGTTCCTCTTCGTGCTGACCGTGGTGGTGTTCTTCCACGAGCTCGGGCACTTCTGGGTCGCACGCCGCAACGGCGTGCGGGTGGAGGTGTTCTCGATCGGCTTCGGCCGTGAGCTCCTCGGCTTCAACGACCGCCACGGCACCCGCTGGAAGCTCTGCGCCATCCCCCTCGGCGGCTATGTGAAGTTCTACGGCGATGCCGACGCGGCCTCGACGCCGGATTTCGAGACCGCTGCGGCAATGACCGACCAGCAGCGCTCCGAGAGCTTCTTCCACAAGTCCCTCGGACAGCGCGCCGCCATCGTGGCCGCCGGTCCGATCGCCAATTTCATCCTCGCCATCGTCATCTTCGCCGGTGTCTTCACCCTGTTCGGCAAGCCGATCACCTCGCCGCGGGTCGAGACCATCGTTGCCGGCAGCGCTGCCGAGAGGGCGGGCTTCAAGGCGGGCGACCTCGTCCTCAGCATCGGCGGCAAGGCCATCGAGAGCTTCTCGGACATGCAGCGCATCGTCGGCTCCAGCGCCGGCGAGACCCTGGCCATCCGCGTCCAGCGCGACGGCAACGCGGTCGACCTGACCGCCGTCCCGACCGTCTTCGAGTTCAAGGACCGCTTCGGCGGCACCCACCGCATCGGCCGCCTCGGCATTTCCCGCTCCAACCAGCCAGGCGATACGCAGATCCGGCGCTACGACCCGCTGACCGCGACGTGGATGGGCGTCAAGGAAACCTGGTTCGTGGTCGAGCGCACCTTCGCCTATCTCGGTGGCGTCGTGATGGGCACGCAGAGTGCCGACCAGCTCGGCGGCCCGATCAGAATCGCCCAGGTGTCGGGCGAGGCGGCGCAGATCGGATTCGTCGCGCTGATGAGCCTCGCGGCGCTGATCTCCGTGTCGATCGGGCTGCTCAACCTCTTCCCCATCCCGATGCTCGATGGCGGCCATCTGGTCTTCTACGCGATCGAGGCCATACGCGGCCGCCCGATGAGCGAAAAGGCCCAGGAAATGGCGTTCCGCTTCGGTTTGGCCCTGGTGCTGATGCTGATGATCTTCGCCACCTGGAACGACATCCGGGGGCTCGTCGGCTGATGGCAGGCGTGGCGATCCGGCAACGGCATCCGAAATTCCGGCCGGTCCCTGTCGGGGTGGTTTGCACTCCGGGACAAACCGGTTACAAGCATCTCGCCCGGGAGGAATCCACGGGTGGTTCGCGTTCGCGTGAAACCTACATACCAAACAGACAGGCGCGTGATTCATGACTTCTTTCGCTCGGACGGTCCGAACGGTCGTGATCGCAGGGACGATGACCGCAGTGGGCGTGGTGCTTGCCACGACGGCGGGTGTCGGGCTCTCGACCCAGGTCAATGCGCAGTCGGCGTCTTCGATCGTCGTGCAGGGCAACCGCCGCATCGAGGCCGACACGGTTCGTTCCTACTTCCGCACCGGTGCAGGTGAGGCGCTGACCGCCGCCCGCGTCGACGAGGCCATCAAGGCGATGTACGCCACCGGCCTGTTCCGCGATGTGCGCGTGAGCCGCCAGGCCGGCCGCCTCGTCGTCCAGGTTTCGGAGAACGAGGTCATCAACCGCGTCGTCTTCGAGGGCAATCGCCGTCTGAAGACCGAGCAACTGCAGGGCGAGATCGAGTCGCGCGCTCGCGGCACCTTCTCCCGTGCCACCGTCCAGTCGGACACCCAGCGCCTCTATGACGTCTATCGCCGCACCGGCCGCTACGAGGTCGAGATCGTGCCGAAGACGATCGAGCAGCCGAACGGCCGTATCGACCTGATCTTCGAGATCACCGAGGGCAAGAAGGCCGGCGTCCGCGCCATCAATTTCGTCGGCAACAACGCCTTCGGCCGCCAGCGGATCCTGGACGTGATGTCGACGGCCGAGTCCGGCATCCTGTCGTGGATCAAGTCGAACGACGTCTATGACGCCGACCGCCTCAACGCCGACCAGGAGGCCATTCGCCGCCTGTACCTGCGCGCCGGCTATGTCGACATGCGCATCATTTCGGCGCGCTCCGACTTCGATCAGGCCGCCAATTCCTTCACGATCACCATCGAGATCGAGGAAGGCCCGCAGTACCGCATCGGTTCTGTCGACGTGCAGTCGTCCATCCGCGATATCGAAGGCGCGACCCTGCGTGGCGTCGTCAAGACCGCTCCCGGCGCGGTCTACAATGTCGAACTGGTCGACAAGTCGCTCGAGGACATCACCCTCGAGGTGGCGCGCCGCGGCTATGCCTTCGCAGCCGTCCGCCCGCGCGGCGAGCGCGATGCGGCGACCCAGACCGTCAATCTCGTCTACGTCGTCGAGGAAGGCCCGCGCGTCTATGTCGAGCGCATCAACGTGCGCGGCAACACCCGCACCCAGGACCGCGTCATCCGCCGCGAGTTCGACATGGCCGAGGGCGACGCCTACAACCGCGTGCTCGTCGATCGCGCCGAGCGGCGCCTGAAGAACCTCGGCTTCTTCAAGGAAGTGAAGATCACCACCGAGCCCGGCTCGGCGGCCGACCGCGTCATCGTCAACGTGGAGGTCCAGGACCAGCCGACGGGTGCCTTCTCCATCGCCGGCGGTTACTCGACGGCGGACGGCTTCATCGCCGAGGCCTCCGTGGAGGAGCGCAACTTCCTCGGCCGCGGCCAGTTCGTCCGTCTCGGCGGCATGTTCGGCCAGCGCTCGCGCGGCGTGAACTTCTCGTTCACCGAGCCCTTCCTGATGGACTACCGTCTGTCGGGCGGCTTCGACCTGTTCTATCGCCAGGTGAACCGGGCGACCTACCAGCCCTTCGCCTCGACCTCCTACGGCGGCACGCTGCGCCTCGGCATCCCGATCACCGAGCACTTCGCGCTCCAGCTGCGCTACAGCGCGGTGTCGCAGAAGATCAGCATCACCGACGACCAGACGAACTGCTACACGGGCTATGGCAGCGGTCTCAGCCAGTTCACCGATGCCAACGGCAACGTGTCCTACTACGAGGCCACGGACCCCCGTGCGGCGGGCCTGACCAACAACGGCCTGGCCTATGTCCAGCCGGACGGCACGATCAGCACGACCGCCAGCGCGACCGCCTATTCGTGCTTGCACGACGGTGAAGCCTCGGCAGCCCTGCGTGCCGTGAACAACCGCACGCGCTTCATCTCGATGTTCGGCTATTCGCTGATCTATTCGAACCTCGACCGCGCCATCAACCCGAGCCAGGGTCTCTACGCCGAGCTGCGTCAGGACATCGCCGGCGCCGGTGGCAATGCCCGCTTCGTCCGTACCACCGGCGAGGCCCGCTACTACCACGACCTGACCAACGAATGGATCGGCATGCTGCGCGTCCAGGGCGGTCACATCATGGGCCTCGGCGGCAAGCTCGACTCGGTCGACCAGTTCTTCATGGGCCCGGAACTCGTCCGCGGCTTCCAGACGGCCGGTATCGGTCCGCGCGACTTCGCGATCGCCAATGCCGCCAACGGTCTCGGCCTGGTGCGCATGGCCGATGCGGTCGGCGGCACCATGTACTGGGGCGCGTCTGCCGAGGTGACCTTCCCGATCTCCTTCCTGCCGAAGGACTTCGGCATGCGCGGCGCCCTCTACGCCGATGCCGGCTCGGTCTGGGGCTACAACTCCATCACCTCGTTCAACACGGGTGGCGGCGTCCTGCCGGTCACGCTGGACGGTTCGGATGCCCACAAGATCCGGTCGTCGGTCGGCGTGGGCCTGCTGTGGAACTCGCCCTTCGGCCCGATCCGCTTCGACTATTCCTTCGTCCTGTCCAAGGCGAGGGGCGACCAGACGCAGGCCTTCCGCTTCTCGGGCGGCACGCGCTTCTGACCGACGGCGTCCCGATCCTGTCGGGGCGCTCCGGTCCCTGGCGGGATGATCATGGCTGATCCCCAGTTCTTCATTGCGACCGAGGCGATGACCGTCGCCTCGGTCGCCGCTTTTCTGAAGGCGGAATGGTCGGGTGGTGACGGCGAGCGACCCATCCGCAGGGTCGCGGCGCTGTCCAATGCGACGGCCGAGTGCCTGACGTTCCTCGACAATCCGAAATATGCGACGCAGCTTGCGGGCACGCGGGCAGCGGCCTGCCTGGTCCACGCCCGCCAGCGGGACCAGGTGCCCGAGGGCGTCGCGGCCATCGTCGTGCCGCATCCGCATGCGGCCTTCGTGGCGATCTCCCGCAAGCTCTACCCGCAGGCTCTGCGTCCCCAGTCGCTGTTTGGCGCAACCGGAATCTCACCCGGCGCGATGATCCATCCGACCGCACGGCTCGAGGCCGGCGTCGCCGTCGATCCGGGCGTCGTGGTCGGTCCGGGCGCCGAGATCGGGTCCGGGACGATCGTTGCGGCGGGTGCGGTGATCGGACCCGGTGTCCGGATCGGTCGCGACTGCGCCATCGGTCCTCACGTGTCGCTTGTCCATGCCCTTCTCGGCAACCGGGTCATCGTCCATGCCGGCGTGCGTGTCGGCCAGGATGGGTTCGGTTTCGAGCTCGGACGGATCAAGCATGCGAAGGTGCCGCAGGTCGGCCGTGTCATCATCCAGGACGATGTGGAGATCGGCGCCAACTCGACGGTCGACCGCGGCCATGTCCTCGATACCGTGATCGGCGAGGGCACCAAGATCGACAACCTCGTGCAGATCGCCCACAACGTCGAGATCGGCCGCCATTGCATCATCGTCAGCCAGGTCGGCATTTCCGGGTCTGCCAAGCTCGGTGATTTCGTGATGCTGGGCGGGCAGGTCGGGGTGAACAACCACGTGACGATCGGCAACGGCGCTCAGATTGCCGCCACCTCGATCGTCAAGGATGATGTGCCGGAGGGCGCGCGCTGGGGCGGGCGGCCGGCAAAGCCGGTGCGGGAATGGTTCCGCGAGATCGCCGCCGTGGAGCGCCTGGCGCGGGCCGGAACGACAAGCCAGGGGCAGGGGGAGGGTTCCTGACGATGGACGAGACGACCACCAGCATCGACACGGTCGGCATCCAGAAGATCCTCGCGACCTTGCCGCATCGCTATCCCTTCCTGCTCATCGACCGGATCGAGCGGATGCGCGGTGACGAGTTCGGGGTCGGCATCAAGAACGTCACGGCCAACGAGCCGCAGTTCATGGGTCACTTTCCGGGCAATCCCATCATGCCCGGCGTGCTGATGATCGAGGGCATGGCGCAGACCGGCGGCGTGATGGCGCTGACCTCCGTCGGCGGCACCGGGAAGCTCGTCTTCTTCATGACCATCGACAAGGCGAAGTTCCGCAAGCCGGTGACGCCTGGCGACAGGGTCGAGTATCACATGACGAAGATCGCCAAGAAGCGCAGCATCTGGTTCTACCGCGGCGAGGCCTTCGTCGACGGCAAGTTGGTGGCCGAGGCTGAACTCTCGGCCATGCTGGCGGACGCCTGAGCGATGACCACCCGCCCCACCGAGATCCATCCGCTCGCCTATGTCGCTCCCGCCGCGCAGCTCGGGGAGGGGGTGCGGATCGGTCCGTTCTGCACCGTCGGTGCCGACGTGACTCTCGGGGACGGCGTGACGCTGCATTCCCACGTCAACCTCGACGGGGTCACGACCATCGGAGCCCGGACGGAGATATTTCCCTTCTCCTCGCTCGGGACCGCGCCGCAGGACCTGTCGTACAAGGGCGAGCCGACGACGGTCAGCATCGGAGAGGATTGCGTCCTCCGCGAGAGCGTCACGGTCAATCGCGGTACGCCGAAGACCGGCGCCACGGTCATCGGGGATCGCTGCTTCCTGATGGCCTATGCGCATGTCGCCCACGACTGCCGCGTCGGCAACAATGTCATCTTCGCCAATGCCGCGACCCTCGGCGGCCATGTGAAGGTCGGCGACTACGTCTTCCTCGGTGGGCTCTGCGCCGTCCACCAGTTCACCCGCATCGGCGATTTCGCCATGGTCGGTGGTCTGACCGGCGTCAAGGACGACGTCATTCCGTACGGCATGGCCTTCGGTGCCAATGGCGTGTCGGGCGAACTCATTGGCCTCAACGTCGTCGGCATGAAGCGTCGCGGCCTCTCGCGCGACGATCTGCGCGTGGTCCGTGGATGCTACGAGACGCTGTTCTATGGCGTCGGAACCTTCGCCGAACGGTTGGCCGATGCGACGGCCGCCTATCGCGACCATCCCGCCGCCGGCCGTCTCATCGCCTTCATCGAGGCCGGCGAGAAGCGCCCCGTGATGATGGCCGCGCCGAAGAAGACCCGCGTCGCTGGGGCGGGTCCCACCGCCTCCGATGACTGAGGCGTCCCCGCTCGGGATCATCGCGGGGGCGGGGAGCTTTCCGCTGGCGCTCGCCCGGGCCGCCACCGCCCAGGGACGTCCCGTCTACGGGCTGCTGCTCAAGGGGATCGCCGGGCGCGACCTTGAAGCCTACCCCCATTCCTGGGTCGGCATTGGGCGCTTCGGCGCCATGGTCAGCCATGCCCGCAAGGCCGGTTGCCGCGATCTCGTGCTGATCGGCTCCCTCGTCAGGCCCTATCTCTGGACGACGATCCCCGACATCGGCGCGCTGCGGGTACTGCCCGAACTCGTCCGGCTCTATCGTGGCGGTGACGATCAACTGCTGCGAGGGATCGCCGCCATCTTCGAGCGCGAGGGCTTTCGGCTGCTCGCTGCCCAGGATGTCGCCCCGGAGTTGCTGATGCCGCCCGGCACGCTCGGTTCCCGGGCGCCTGGTGAGGACGACCTCGCCGACATTGCGGTCGCCTGCCGGGCCATCGCGGCTCTCGGACCCTATGACGTCGGACAGGGCATGGTGATCGGCCAGCGTCGTATCGTCGCCGTCGAGGGTGCCGAGGGGACCGACGGGATGCTGGAGCGTTGCGCCGCCATGCTGGACGGTGGGCGGCTCAGGTGGCCGCGCGGCAACGGCATCCTGGTCAAGTCGCCGAAGCCTGGTCAGGACCGGCGCGTGGACCTTCCGGCCATCGGGCCCGCGACCGTGGAAAAGGCGGCTGCGGCCGGCCTGCGGGGAATCGCGGTGGTCGCCGGCTCAACCCTCGTGGTCGACATGCAGGAGGTCATCCGCACGGCCGATCGCCTCGGCCTCTTCGTGGTCGGCGTGGACGGCGTCGAGGGGCAGGCGTCGCCATGACGGGCGGGCCGATAGACGTGTTCATGATCGCCGGGGAGGATTCCGGCGATCAGCTGGGGTCCCACCTCATGGATGCGCTGATGAAGCGGCATCGCGGCCCGGTCGCGTTCCGCGGCGTCGGAGGGCCACGCATGGAAGCGCGCAAATTCACCTCGCGCTTTCCAATGGCCGAGATCGCCCTTTTCGGGATCACCTCGATCATCGTCCACATTCCCAACGTGCTGCGCCGTGTTCGCGAGACGGTTCAGGAGATCGTCGGCAACCCGCCCTCGGTGCTGGTGCTGATCGATTGCCCGGGCTTCAACCGCCGCGTGGCCAGGCAGGTCCGCAAACTCAGGCCGGACATTCCCATCGTCTTCTACGTCTCTCCCACCGTCTGGGCGTGGCGACCCGGACGGGCGGCGGAGATGCGGCCCTATGTCGATCACCTCCTGGCCCTCTTGCCCTTCGAACCCGAGGTCCACAGGCGCCTGGGCGGACCGGACTGCACCTATGTGGGCCACCCGATTTCGGAACGGCTGCCGGAATTGCGCCCGGACCCCGTCGAGGCGCGCAGACGTGGGGAGGCGCCGCCGCTCGTTCTTGTGCTGCCGGGGAGCCGGCGGCAGGAGATCTTGCGGCTGTCGCCGCTCTTCGAGAAGGTGATCGAGCGGACGACCGCGCGGCTCGGGGACATCGACTGGGTGCTGCCGGCCGTTCCGCAGCATCGGGCCCTCATCGACGAGACCATTGCCGGCTGGCCTGTCCGTCCGCGGATTGTCGACGGCGAGATGGCAAAGTTCTCCGCCTTCCGGTCGGCACGGGCAGCACTCGCATGTTCGGGCACCGTGACGCTCGAGCTGGCGGTTGCCGGCGTGCCGCAGGTCGTCGCGTACCGGACTGGCTGGCTGGAAGCACAGATCGCCCGCCGGCTCATCACTGCCGAAACGGCCGTTCTCGCCAATCTCGTCATCGGCGAGAAGGTGGTGCCCGAGTTCCTTCAGGAGTTCGCGACGGTCGATGCAGTGACGGAAGCCCTCATTCCCGTCATCGCCGGCGGGCCGGACCGCGACAGGCAGCTGGCGGCCTATTCCCGACTCGATGCGATCATGGACTTCGCCGGGCGGGACCCGAGCGACAAGGCGTCGGAAATCGTGCTGCAGACGCTTGCCCGACGCGCTGTCGCGCTCGCCTGACCCCTTCCGCACAAAAAGCAACGGGGCGCCGTAGCGCCCCGCATGATGGTGCCGCGTCCGCAGAATTTCACTTGCGGCGCGAGATCGGCGTGTAGTCGCGGCGCGTCGCACCGGTGTAGAGCTGGCGCGGACGGCCGATCTTCTGCTGCGGGTCCTCGATCATCTCTTTCCACTGCGCGATCCAGCCGACCGTGCGGGCCAGGGCGAAGAGCACGGTGAACATGTCGGTCGGGAAGCCCATCGCCTTGAGCGTGATGCCGGAATAGAAGTCGATGTTCGGGTAGAGCTTCTTCTCGACGAAATAATCGTCGGACAGCGCGATGCGCTCCAGCTCCACCGCGACGTCGAGCAGCGGGTCGTCCTTGATGCCGAGCTCGCCGAGGACCTCGTGGCAGGTCTTCTGCATGATCTTGGCGCGGGGATCGTAGTTCTTGTAGACCCGGTGGCCGAAGCCCATCAGGCGGAAGGGATCGTTCTTGTCCTTCGCTTTGGCGATGAACTTCGGGATGTTCTCCACGTGCCCGATCTCGCCGAGCATTTTCAGCGCGGCCTCGTTGGCGCCGCCATGGGCCGGGCCCCAGAGGCAGGCGATGCCCGCCGCGATGCAGGCGAAGGGATTGGCTCCCGACGAACCGGCAAGACGCACGGTCGAGGTGGAGGCGTTCTGCTCGTGATCGGCGTGCAGGATGAAGATGCGGTCCATGGCGCGGGCGAGGACCGGGTTCGGCTTGTAATCCTCGGCAGGCACCGCGAAGCACATTCGCAGGAAGTTCGACGAGTAGTCGAGATCGTTCTGCGGATACACGAACGGCTGGCCGATCGAGTACTTGTAGGCCATCGCCGAGAGGGTCGGGACCTTGGCGATCAGGCGGATCGACGAGACCATGCGCTGGTGCGGGTCCGAAATGTCGATCGAGTCATGATAGAAGGCCGAAAGGGCGCCGACGGCGGCAACCATCACCGCCATGGGATGGGCGTCGCGGCGGAAGCCCTGGAAGAAGCGCGACATCTGGTCGTGGACCATCGTGTGGCGCGTGACGCGATAGTCGAAATCCGCCTTCTGGGCTGCGGTCGGCAGCTCGCCGTACAGCAGGAGGTAGCAGGTTTCGAGAAAGTCGCCGTGCTCGGCCAACTGCTCGATGGGGAAGCCGCGGTAGAGCAGAATGCCCTCGTCGCCATCGATGTAGGTGATCTGGCTCTCGCAGCTCGCGGTCGAGGTGAAGCCGGGGTCGTAGGTGAACATGCCCGTCTGGGCGTAGAGCTTGCCGATATCGACGGTCGACGGCCCGACGGTCCCGTCGGAGACGGGCAACTGCACCGTCTTGTCGCCATAGGTCAATGTCGCGGTCTTTGCACTTGCAGACATCGGCAACCCCTTGAAATTCCTGAACGATCGATCGTGCCCGCTGCAGGTGGCAGTCACCTGTCGCGCCCCATGGATCGGATAGACGCTTTTTCGCAACGCGGCAAGCCGAAGCAGGCGGCATGGCCGCCATCTCAGACGTTCGTATGAGGCGAGGCGTCGCCCGTTCAGGGCCTTCAGTTGCGAGCCTGATCGGCGATCCTGCCGAGGCTTTCCTCGCGCCCGAGCACCTCGAGCACGTCGAAGATGCCGGGGGAGGTCGTGCGGCCCGTCAGGGCTGCGCGCAGGGGCTGGGCGATGGCGCCGAGCTTGACGCCCCGGGCTTCGGCCTCGGCGCGCACTGCGGCCTCGGCCTCCGCCGCAGACCACACGGCCAGCGCAGACAGACGCTGATGCAGCGAGGCCAGGTGGGCACGCGCATCTTCGGACAGCAGGGCAGAGGCCTTGTCGTCCGGCTTCAGCGGTCGCCTCGCCAGGATGAAGCCGGCGCCGTCGATGACGTCGAGGACGGTCTTGGCGCGCTCCTTGATGCCGGGCATCGCCTTCAGCACCTGGGCGCGGACCTCCGGTGTGAGCGCCGCAGCGATGTCGGCGCCACCCTCGATATGGGGCAGGATGTCGTCGATCGCCTTGAGAAGGCGTTCGTCTTCGGCGTGCCGGATGTAGTGACCGTTGACCGCCTCGAGCTTGGCGAAGTCGAAGCGGGCCGGAGAACGGCCGACGTTGGATAGATCGAACGCCTCTATCATCTCCTCGGTGGAAAACAGCTCGCGGTCGCCCTGGCTCCAGCCAAGGCGCACCAGGTAGTTGCGCAGCGCTTCGGGCAGGTAGCCGAGCGCGCGATACTGTTCGACGCCCAGCGCGCCATGGCGCTTGGACAGCTTGGCCCCATCCGGCCCATGGATCAGCGGGATGTGGGCCATGGCCGGCACGGCCCAGCCCATCGCCCGGTAGATCTGTGTCTGGCGGGCGGCGTTCGTCAGGTGGTCGACGCCGCGGATGATGTGCGTGACCCCCATGTCATGATCGTCGACGACGACGGCATGCATGTAGGTCGGGGTGCCGTCGGACCGCAACAGCACCAGATCGTCGAGGTCCTTGTTCGGAATGACGACGCGGCCCTGGACGAGGTCGTCCACGACGGTCTCGCCGTCCTGTTCCGCCTTGAGGCGAATGACAGGCTTGACGCCCGCCGGAGCCTCGGAGGGATCACGGTCACGCCAGCGACCATCGTAGCGCGGCGGCCGCCCCTCCTTCATCGCGAGGGCCCGCATCTCGTCGAGTTCCTCGGGCGTCGCATAGCAATAGTAGGCCTTGCCCTGGTCCAGCAGTTCACGTGCGACGGTGGCGTGCCGGTCGGCGCGGGCGAACTGGTAGATCGTCTGGTCGTCCCAGGCGAGGCCGAGCCAGTCGAGGCCGTCGAGGATCGCCTCGATCGCCTCGGTGGTGGAGCGCTGGCGGTCCGTGTCCTCGATGCGCAACAGCATCTTGCCGCCGGTCTTGCGGGCATAGAGCCAGTTGAACAGCGCGGTGCGGGCGCCGCCGATGTGCAGGAACCCCGTCGGGGAGGGCGCGAAGCGGGTGACGACGGTCATGATTCTTCCGAAGACGACAGGGGTGCCGGACGGCGTTAGCCTTGGCCCGAAAGCGCGTGGCTGTAGCATGTTGCGTGCGGCTTGGGGAGCGGGCCCGTGAGGGCGGCAGGATGAGGGCGAGAGTCAGGGCCATCGCGGCGGCGACGGCCGCGGGGGCGCGGCCACTGGCGGCCGGGTCGCTGATGCCTTCGGCCGCGGCCTGGGGTGACCGGCTCGTCCGTTGGGGGGCTCTGGAGCTCGAAAGGGGGCGGGCTTTCCTGATGCTGCCGGTCGCCTTCGGCACGGGCATTCTGCTCTACTTCGCGGCTCCGGACGAGCCGTCGGCCTGGGCGCCACCGACCCTCGTTCTCGCGCTGTCGGCGCTCGCCTGGCGCCTGAGGCACAGACAGGCGGCTTGGCTTGCGGCCATTGGCGCTGCAACCATGGCCTGCGGGTTTGCAGCGGCCTCGCTGAAGGCGCAACTGATGTTGCAGCCGCCGCTCCCCGCCGGCATTGGCATCGTTCAGGTGCAGGCCTGGGTCGAGGCGCTGGAGCGCCGCGAGAGCGGCGAGCGGCTGACGCTGAGGGTCCGGTCCCTGTCCCCCGCCGAGGGGCCGGTACCGCAGCGTGTCCGCGTCACCAGCCGCGCCGCCACGGGTGTCGTGGTCGGTCAGTCGGTCAGCCTCGCGGCCCGCCTGCGCCCGGCGGCAGACCCGGTGGCGCCGGGGCACTACGACTTCGGCCGGGACGCCTTTTTCGCGGGCATCGGCGCGACCGGCTTCGTCGTCGGCAAGGTGACCGCCGGGGAGGCCGGCGATCCGCCTCTCGGGGTCCGGCTGCGGTCAAGCCTCGACCGGATCCGCTCGGCGATCAGCGCGCGCATTCGCGCCGCCATTCCCGGTTCATCCGGGGCGATCGCCGATGCGCTCGTCTCCGGCAAACGGGATGGCATTCCCGAAGGGCTGAACGAGGCCATGCGGGCCTCGGGGCTCTATCACATCCTCTCCATCTCCGGCTTTCACATGGCGCTCGTGGCGGCCCTCGTGTTCGCCCTCGTCCGCGGCGGGCTGGCTCTGGTGCCGGCGCTCGCCCTGCGCCATCACGTCAAGGCCTGGGCGGCGCTGGTCGCACTGCTGGTCTCGACCGGTTACCTTGTCATCTCCGGCGCCGAGGTGGCGACGCAACGATCATGGATCATGATCGCGGTGGTGCTTCTCGGGGTTGCGCTCGATCGCGGAGCGCTCACCCTCCGCACCCTGGCGCTTGCCGCGCTTGCCGTCCTGGCCATCGCACCCGAGAGCCTGCTCGGCCCGAGCTTCCAGATGTCGTTCGCCGCCACTCTGGCGCTGGTCTCTGGCTACGTCACGCTGCGTCCGTGGGCGGAACGGCAGGCGGACGATCCGGCAGGATTCGGGCGGACGCTGCTCCTCGTCACCAACGGCGTGATCGGCCTTGCGGCGAGTTCGTTCGTCGCCTCTCTGGCAACGACGCCTTATGCCGCCTTCCACTTCAACACCGTCCACCTCTACGGCGTCGCGGGAAACCTGCTCGGCGCGCCGATCGTCGAATTCATCGTGATGCCGCTCGAGATCCTGGCGCTGATGCTCTGGCCCTTTGGCTGGGATCGACCGGTCTGGGCCCTCGCAGGATGGGGCGTCGACCTTTTTGTCGCCGTCGCGGAATGGGTGGCCTCCTGGCCCGGAGGGCGAATCATTGTCCCATCGGTCCGGCCTGCCGCACTGGTGGTGGTGTCGTCAGGATTGATCCTCGTCACGATCCTGTCGACGCCGCTGCGATGGCTGGGCGTGCCGGTCATGCTCGCCGGCTTCGCCATTGCGCCGATTGTCGGCCGCGCCACCATCACGATCGATGCGGAGGGGGCGACGGTTGCCACCCGCGCGGCGGACGGGACATTGCGGGTCGTCTCGTCCCAAGGCAACCGATTTGCCGTGCAGCGCTGGTTGCTCGCCGAGGGAGATCGCCGCAGCGCCACCGATGCGTCCGTGACGGAAGGGGTCCGATGCGACCCCCTCGGTTGCGCCATGGTCTTGCCTGACGGCGGACGAATCGCGGTCCCTCGCCATTCCGATGCCGTCGCCGACGATTGCCGCGAGGCGCGGATCGTGGTGACCCGCCATCCGGTACCACCGGCATGCACCGCGACCGTCGTCGACCTGAAGGCGCTCGCCTGGACGGGAGCCGTGCGCATCCATCGGCAGGGCAACGGCTGGATGGTTGAGGCGTCGCGCGCAGAGGGCTCCATTCGCCCATGGTTCAGGCCTCGCCCGCCCGGCTCCCAGCCGCCCCTGCTACGCATCCCGGCCTTGGCGATGGCGGTGCCGGCCGGGGCCCGACCCCAGATCGACCCCGAGCCAGCCCTGCCAGCCGACGCAGACCATGAGCCGGCTCAGTAGCGCCGGATCAATCCGACCAGCTTGCCCTGGATGCGGACGCGGTCCGGGCCGAGAACCCTGGTCTCATAGGCCGGATTGGCGGCTTCGAGGGCGATGGATGTGCCGCGCTTGCGCAGGCGCTTCAGGGTGGCCTCCTCGTCGTCGATCAGTGCCACCACGATGTCGCCGGTCTCCGCGCTGTCGCCCTTGCGGATGAGCGCCAGATCCCCCTCGAGAATGCCCGCCTCGATCATCGAATCGCCACGCACCTCAAGGGCATAGTGTTCGCCGCGCGCCAGCATTTCCGGAGGGACGGAGACCGTCGACATGCGGGATTCGATCGCCTCGCGCGGCACGCCTGCCGCGATCCGTCCCATCAGCGGCACGGCGACGGGCATCGCCACCTCGTCGTCGGAATTCGGGGGGCGGACCTTCCCGAGCGAACCCTCGATGACGCTCGGCGAGAACTTGCCACGCGTCGGTCCGGCGGACTGCTCGGGCTGCCGAATAACCTCGAGGGCGCGCGCCCGATTCGGTAGCCGACGAATAAAGCCGCGCTCCTCGAGCGCCGTGATCAGCCGGTGAATTCCCGACTTGGAGCGAAGGTCGAGCGCTTCCTTCATCTCGTCGAAGGATGGGGGAACGCCGCTTTCCTGAAGCCGCTCCTGGATGAAGCGAAGAAGTTCGTGTTGCTTGCGCGTCAGCATCGGATCCCGCCCTCGTCTGCCTCCGGCCCGACTCGGCCGAACAGATCATGAACAATCACTATCTGTTCTTTATGTGTTCCGCAACCGTTGAGATTTGGTTTAACGGCCTCAGCGGTCGAGGCGGAGGATCCGGCAGAGGCTGCCGGCGCGCGCGGCGGGAGCATGCGGCGGGCGCAGGATGAGGGCATCGGCCTCCGCCAGGACGCGGATCATCGACGAATCCTGGATGTCGAAGGGTGTTGCCACCAGTTGGCCGCCGACCTGACTCAGGCGGGCCCGCAGGTGATCGGCGCGCAGGTCGTTGGCGGCGACATCGCTGCCGAGAATCGCCTCCTCACCTTCGTTGGAACCGTCGCCGTGACCGCCGAGGCGGTTGAGCAGCGGGACGAGAAACAGCATGGCGCAGACGTAGGACGCGACGGGATTGCCGGGAAGGCCGAGCAACCGCATCGCGCCGAGGTCGGCCATCATCAACGGTTTTCCCGGCCGCATGGCGATCTTCCAGAAGGCCGGCTCGGCTCCCTCGGCTGCGATCACGTCGCGCATGAGATCGTATTCGCCGACCGACGCTCCGCCGGAGGTGACCAGCACGTCATGGCCCGCCGCTCGCGCCTGCCTCACCCGATCGAGCGTCGCGTCGAGGCGATCGGGGGAAATGCCGAGATGGGTCGGCAAGCCACCAGCGCGCCGCACGATGGCGGCAAGCGCCAGCGCGTTGGAGGACACGATTTGCCCAGGTCCAGGCGCCGTGCCGGGCTCGACCAGTTCGTCGCCGGTCGAGAGGATCGCCACCCGCGGCCGGCGATGGACCGGCACCGTCGCGTGGTTCATCGCCGCCGCAAGCGCGAGGCGCCTGGGGTCCATGAGCGTACCGGCCACAAGGCCCGTTTCGCCGGCTGCGAAATCGAGCCCCGCGCGGCGGATGAAGCGCCCCGGCCGGCTCGCGACCGCGAATGTGACGGCCTCGCCGTCGCGGCTCGCGTCCTCCTGCATGACCACGGTATCGGCGCCATCCGGCACCGGGGCTCCGGTGAAGATGCGCACCGCGGTTCCCGACGTCACGACGCCGCCGAAGGCACGGCCGGCTGCCGCCTCTCCGATCACGGCCAGGCGGCCGGGCAGATCCTCGGCACGCACGGCATAGCCGTCCATGGAAGAGACGTCCGCCGGTGGCTGGCTGCGGGCGGCGACGAGGTCGCGCGTCAGGACGCGCCCGTCGCAGTCGGCCACGGGCACCCATTCCTCGGGGAGGGGATTTGCGCCCCGCAGGACCCTCTCCAGCGCGTCGGCGACCGGAAGCAGTCCCGCCATGGCTCAGGGCGCCCTGTAGCTGCCGGAGGCGCCGCCGGTCTTCTCGACGACGTGGATGCCCTCGATCCGCATGCCGCGATCGACCGCCTTGACCATGTCGTAGACCGTCAGACAGGCGACCGATGCGGCTGTCAGCGCCTCCATCTCGACCCCTGTCTGGCCGGAGACCTTCACCGTTGCCGTGACGCGGACGCCCGGAAGTGCCTCGTCGGGAACGACATCGACGGCCACCTTTGTCAGCAGGAGCGGGTGGCAGAGGGGAATGAGTTCATGGGTCCGCTTGGCCGCCATGATTCCGGCGAGGCGTGCCGTCCCGAGGACGTCGCCCTTCTTGGCATCGCCGGCGCGAACCAGCGCAAGGGTCTCCGGCTTCATGACGACACAGCCAGCCGCTATCGCCGTGCGGTCCGTGGCGGGCTTTGCCGAGACGTCGACCATGTTCGCCTGGCCGCTCGCATCGAGGTGGGTGAGGTCTGATCCCTGTGCCATGATCGCGGCTTAGCGCCTCGCTGCGTCGCCCGCAACGCATCTGTCGCAACGGAGGGTTTTCATCCGGCGGTGGCCTCGGTCGCGGCCTGACGTATTGCTCCGGCAATGGTCTCGGGCGCTTCGGCACCGGCGATGCCGTAGCGGCCGGCGACGATGAAGAAGGGCACTCCGGTGACGCCAATGCGCTGGGCGGAGGCGACGTCCCGCTCGGTCCGGTCGATATCGGCGTCGGTGGCATAGAGTTCGGTCAGAAGCTCGCGGTCGAGGCCGGCGCTTGAACCAATGTCGATCAGGACGCTCTGGTCGGCGAGGTTCCGCCCCTCGACGAAGAAGGCCGAGAACAGAGCCTCGACCACTTTGCCCTGCGTTTCCTCGGAGCGCGCCCAGAGGATCAGCCGGTGCGCATCGAGCGTGTTGGGCGCAATCTCGATGCGATCGAAGTCGAAGGCGATGCCCTCCTCGGCACCGATCCCGGTGAGCCGCGCATGGATCTGCCTGATACGCTCGGGGTCGCCGAATTTCGCGAGCATGTAGTCGCGCCGCGGCTTGCCCTCGGGCGGAAGCTCGGGCGCCAGCTGGAAGGGCCGCCAACGCACCTGCGTCGGCACGTCGGGGACGAGGGCCAGGGCCTTTTCCAGGCGACGCTTGCCGACATAGCACCAGGGACAGACGACATCGGAGACGACGTCGAGGGTGAGGACAGTCTCGGCCATGGCGAACTCCACGCGGGGAGGGGGCAGCTTAATAGCCTGCCGCCGCGCGCGCCACGCTCAGGAGTTGTGCGAGGGCAGAGTGCGACTCGCTCAGGGGGTCGAGGAGCGGCGGCTCCTGGGGCCGGGTGTCCTCGAAGGGGAGCTGGCCGGCCTGACGCGTCCCACCGGGGATGCCGAGCGGCGTCAGGCCGCTGTCGACGAGGCGCGCCGCAAGACCGACGATGGCGCGGCCATCGCCGACGACACCGGATACGCGCTCGCCCAGCAGCGGGTCCGGGCGGACCACCGGGGCGATCTCGCCGCCGGCCTCGGCATAGGCCGCGCGCAGCCCCGCCTCGGGAAAACGGCGTCCGCCGATGCTGACGATGCCCGGCTCGCGGGAGCCCGTCGTCACGGTCTTGCGCGCCTTGTCGGCGGCCGCCGGGAAACCGGTGCGGTGGAAGCCCTCGGCGTCGACGGACCAGAATGGTGGCAGACCATTCTCTGCTCCGGGAGGAAAGGCCAGTTGAGGCACCATGGCGCCGCGCAGTTCGAGAGTTCCGTCGGCGCCGATCCGGCTCTCGACGAGCAGGGGTGACTGACCGCCTCCGGACGTGTGCGTGTCGGGTCCCAGAACCAGCGTGCCGGCTTCGCCCTTGACGGCCCGGATGATCGCCGCCTCGCCGAAACCGTGAAAGACATCGACGGCAAGCCCGTCGGCCTCGGCCTCGGTCAGGTCGAGTTCACCGGGCGGCCGACGCGCAAGAAGTGCGAGGTGACGGAGCGACGGGCGGTCCGACAGCGGCGCAGCAAGCACCGAGGGACCTGCTGCAACCGGCAGAACCGCATGCGTGACCCCGTCGGCCGCCAAACGGTCGAGGATGATCCGCAAGGCGAACGGCGGGTGGGCGACCAGCATGCCTCCCGACATCAGCCAGGGGACGATCTGCAGGGCCAGTCCGGCGAAGGTGTCGGGGGCCAGTGCCGCCGCAAAGACGGAATGCTCATCGGGCACCCCCGCCATGAAGGCGGCGAGCCCGCCGGCGATCACCTCGTTGTGGCTGCGGGCGACGGCGAAATGCCCCTCGGCCGCCGCGTCGGCGGTCACGACGGCGATATGGTCTGCCGGATTGTCGGGGCGATCCAGTTCGACGCGCGCAGCGGGGCCGTCGGCACGGAACACATCGTCGACGGGGATGACGCCGTCGAGCGCCGGGCCCCCCAGCGACAGGACAAAGCGCACCGAAAAGGCCTCGGCGGCCGCGTAACGCATCAAGTCGGCGCTTTCGACCGGTCCGATGCGACCGGCGGTCATGATCGCGCGGGCGCCGATGCGCTGAAGATGCGCCGAGGTCTCCCGACGCCCCCAGCCGAGCGGAATTGGCGCCGCGATGCAGCCGGCGCGCGACAGGGCCAGAAGGGAGATGATCGCGTCCGACGACATGGCGAACTGCGTGGCGACCACGGCGTCGGTGGGAAGACCCATCTGCCGCAGGTGACCTGCCAGGGCATCCACCAGTGCGTCGAGTTCGGCCCAGGTCAGCTGGCGGGGCTCACCGCCGATGAGATGAGGCCGGTTCGGTGCGTCGGCGAGAGCCCTCGCCGCCGGGCGAATCTCGGCAGCACGCCTCAGCAGCGCGTCGAGGGTCGTGCGCCCCGTCACACCGCTCGTGCTCGCCTTCCTGCCCTTACCGAGAATCACCGCTGGACCGCCCCCCGGCGTCACGCCGCCACCACGTCTCAGTGAGATAGCCGAAAACCGATGATTCGGCAGGCACGCCGATATGGTTCCAGCGTGCCATCCACTGCGCCGGCTGGTGGAAGAGGGGGACCCAGTAGAAGCCGGAGGTGAGGGTGCGATCGAGCGCCCTCGCGGCAACGACCAGATCGGTGCGCGTCCGCGCCTCGACGATGGCCGCGACCAGTCGGTCGACGGACGGATCGGCGATGCCGGGCAGGTTGCGGCTGCCGGGGGTGCGTCCCGCCGCAAGGCCCCAGTAGAAGGCCTGTTCGTTGCCGGGGGAGAGCGACGTGTTCCACCAGCGATAGTCGACCATGTCGAAGTCATACTCCCGCAGCCGTCGGTCATACTGGACAGCGTCGACGTTGCGGACCTCCGCCCGGATGCCGGCGCGGCTCAGGAAGCGCTGATAGGTGAGGGCGAGGCGCTCCTGGTCGCGGGTCGCGACGAGAATCTCGAAGGTGAAGGGCTGGCGGTCGCTTCGCCGCCGCATCACGCCAGCATCGAGCTGCCATCCTGCTGCTTCAAAGAGGCGGATTGCCTGGCGCAGGCGCGCCCGGTCTCCGCCAGAGCCGTCCGAGACGGGGACGGCGTAGCTGCCGTCCAGGATGTCGGCACGAACCTGCCCTCCCGTGGCGGCCAGAAGGGCACGTTCCGCGGCGTCGGCTGGGCGCGCCCGTGCCGAAAGGTCCGAGCCCTCGAAGATCGACTGAGTCCGCTCGAAGCCGCCCGCGTAGAGGTTTCTGTTGGCCCATTCGAAATCGAACAGCAGGCCGAGCGCCTCGCGGACGCGAATGTCCTCGAAGATGGCGCGTCGGGTGTTCATGGCGAAGGCGCGGATGCCGAGCGGCGTGCCGGTGCGGATCTCGGCCCGCGTCACCCGGCCCTCGCGGATGGCCGGAAAGTCGTAGCCGGAGGTCCAGCGGCCGGCGTCGGTTTCGACGCGGCTGTCGACCAGCCCCTTCTTGAAGGCCTCGAACAGGGTGTTGCCGTCGCGATAGAAGTCGAAGCGGATCTCGTCGAAATTGAACAGTCCGCGATTGATCGGCAGGTCGCGGCCCCACCACGCCGGATTGCGTCTCAGCGCCAGGCTCTCTCCCGCCTTGACCTCACCGATCGTGTAGGGGCCGGAGCCGATGGGAGGAGAAAGGGTCGTTTCCTCGAAGGTTTCGGGATCGACGGCGTGCCGCGGCAGGATCGGCATCAGGCCGAGGATCAGCGGCAGTTCACGGTCATTGGCGCCGGAGAGGTCGAACCGGATGGTCAGGGGATCGATCAGGTCGACCCGCTGCACCTTTCGGTAGTAGGCGCGGTGGTTCGGTCGGCCGCGCTCCTTCAGGAGCTCCCAGGAGAAACGGACGTCTTCGGCGGTCACCGCACGACCATCCGAGAAGCGGGCGCGGGGATCGACGTGGAAGATGATCCAGGAACGGTCGTCGGCGACTTCCAGCGCCCGGGCGATCTGCGGGTAGAGCGTGAAGGGCTCGTCGTACGAGCGGGCGAGCAGCGTCTCGTAGAGATACTGGCGCGCGCCATGGACGGCGAGGCCACGGACGACGAAGGGGTTGAGCGTGTCGAATGTGCCCTGGACGCCGAGGACAAGGCGCCCGCCCTTCGGTGCATCGGGATTGACATAGCGGCGGTGAGCGAGATCGGGCGTCGCCGCGGGCTCGCCGTGCATCGCGAGGGCCGCGCGCTCGGTTCCGCGCGGCCAGTCGGCCGCCACGGCAATCACCGGCAAGACGACGGATGCGAGGCTGGCGAGGAGGATGCGGTGCAGCATGACTTCAGATTAAGGTTCCAAAGATAACCGAGGATGAAATGCGGTGATTCCGGCTTTTCAACGGTTCGGCGAGTCGCTATCAACCGCCACCGGGGATCGCGCCACCATGTCGCCACGTTCGACGGCGAAAGAGCGCGTCCGATCCGACTCATCAAGGTCCGACCCGCCGCGTCCACTGCGTGCGCAACGGACACGACCGAAAGGACCTTTCATGTCGCTTTCCGCCAAAGCCGCGGCCCGGGTGGGTGCAACCCTCGCCCTGATCCTGGTGCCCGCCGTGGCCTTCGCCCAGGCCCAGCGCCCGGCCCAGCGTCCGGCCCAGCCTGCTCCGGCCCAGCCCGCCGCACCGGCCCAGCCCGCCGCACCCACGGCCGGCGCCCAGGACAACCTCGCCGCCGTCCAGACGCCCTGGGTGAAGCTCTGCGACAACGTGCCCGTCGACGAGCGCACGCCGCCGACCACCAAGAAGCTCTGCATGGTGGTCCAGGAGACGCGCGCCGAGAACGGCCAGATGCTCGCCTCGGTCCAGATTCGTGACCTCGAGGGCGAGAAACCGCGCCTGATCATCGCCGTTCCGGTCGGCATGTCGCTGCAGCCTGGCATCCGCGTCGTGCTCGAGGGCCAGGGTCAGCCGCAGCCGCAGGCCATGCGCTACGAGGTCTGCCTGCCGAATGCCTGCTTTGCCCAGATGGAGCTCCAGCCGGACTTCCTGACGCGCATGAAGCGGTCGACGAACCTGAACATCCAGGTCGTCAACATGAACAACCGCGCCATCTCGCTGGGGATGTCGCTGCAGGGCTTCGCGGCCTCCTACGACGGCGAGCCGGTCGATCCGAAGGCCTACGAGGAGCAGCAGCGCCGCCTGCAGGCCGAACTACAGCGCCGCGGCGAGGAGGCCCAGCGCCGCCTCGCGGAGCAGCAGCGCCAGCAGCAGGGCGGTGCCGCCCCGGCCCCCGGCGTTCCCGGCGCCCCGGCCGGCATGCAGCCCTTGGCTCCGCCGCAGCGCTGATCATCCTTGCTTCCAGTTTGAAGGCGCGGGCTCCGGTCCGCGCCTTTTTCTTTGGCGTCATCAGCCCTTCGACGGAATTGTGCGCTGCAGCGCAGTGATGTAGCCCTCGCGGAAACGAGGAGTGGGCCATGAAGCTGCCGCGCAACATCTACAAGCCTCTCGCCATCGGCGCGCCCGAGCCCTATCGCGAACTGCCCGTGAGGCTCGAGCGGATGATCCACTTCGTGCCGCCGCACATGGAGAAGGTGCGCGCCAAGGTTCCGGACCTGGCGAAATCGGTGGACGTTGTCCTCGGCAACCTCGAGGACGCCATCCCGCTCGACGCCAAGGAAGCGGCCAGGGCCGGCTTCATCGAGATGGTCCGGGCGACCGATTTCGGGACCACGGGCGTCTGGACCCGCGTCAACGCGCTGAACTCCCCGTGGATCCTCGACGACCTGACGCAGATCGTCGCTGCGGTCGGCAACAAGCTCGATGTCATCATGCTGCCGAAGGTGGAGGGTGCCTGGGACATCCACTATCTCGACCAGCTCCTCGCCCAGCTCGAGGCGCGCCACAGCGTCGCCAAGCCGATCCTCATCCACGCCATTCTCGAGACCGCCGAGGGCGTGAAGAACGTCGAGGAGATCGCCGCGGCGTCTCCGCGCATGCACGGCATGAGCCTCGGGCCGGCGGATCTCGCCGCCTCTCGGGCGATGAAGACCACCCGAGTCGGCGGCGGCCATCCCGAATACAAGGTCGTCGCGGACGCGGCGGGCGATGCGCCGCGCGTCGGCTACCAGCAGGACCTCTGGCACTACACCCTCGCCAAGATGGTCGATGCCTGCGCCGCCAATGGCCTGAAGGCCTTCTACGGACCGTTCGGCGATTTCTCGGACGCGCTCGCCTGCGAAACCCAGTTCCGGAACGCCTTCCTCATGGGTTGCGCCGGCGCCTGGACGCTGCATCCCTCGCAGATCGACATCGCCAAGCGCGTCTTCTCGCCCGATCCCGACGAGGTCGCCTTCGCGGCGCGCATTCTCGCCGCCATGCCCGACGGCTCCGGCGCGGTCATGATCGACGGCAAGATGCAGGACGACGCCACCTGGAAGCAGGCCAAGGTGATGGTCGACCTCGCCCGGATCGTTGCCGCCAAGGATCCCGACTACGCGGCACGCTACGCGATCTGACTCTGTGCTTCAGCCGTATTTGATGGGATGCGACGTTGACATGACGGCCGGCTGCCGCTTTTGTCGCGCGCCCAAAAGGACCCATTGAGAACGGACCACCAGCGGCGTGATCGACAAGCCCCGGCAAGCCAAGTTCAAGATCGGACAGATCGTCAAGCACCGGATTCATCCGTTCCGGGGCGTGGTCTTCGACGTGGACCCGACCTTTGCGAACACAGACGAGTGGTACGAGGCGATCCCGGCGGAGCTCAGGCCCTCGAAGGACCAGCCCTTCTACCATCTCTTCGCCGAGAACGAGGTGACCGAGTACATCGCCTATGTTTCGGAGCAGAACCTCCTGCCCGACACCAGCGGTGATCCGATCCGCCACCCGCAGGTGGACGAGGTCTTCGACCGCGACGACAACGGTGAATACCGGGTGCGGCGATCGGGCCTGCACTGAGATCAACCCTTCGATCCGTTGACCGCGGGCCTCGCGGACATTAGCGGTCGCTGAACACCTGCCGCGCAGCGATCGGTTCCATGATCCAAGTCCTCAATCTCGCGATGCCGTTCTTCGGCCTGATCGCGCTCGGCTTCTTCACGGCCCGCTACAAGGCGTGGAAGGGCACGGCGATCCCCGAGGCCGGTCTCGGCTGGATGAACTTCTTCCTCATCTACATCGCCCTTCCGGCGCTGTTCTTCCGGATCCTCGCCCAGACCCCGCTCGAGAAGCTCAACAATGTGCCCTTCGTGGTGGGCACGACCTTCGCCACCTTCGCCGTCTTCGTGCTCGGATTTGCCTACGTCGCCTGGCGCTCCGGTGGCATCACCGGCTACGCGACGGTCGCCGGCGTCTCCGCCGCCTATGGCAACATCGGCTACATGGGGCCGGGGCTCGCCTTCTCCACCATCGGGGCGGAAGCTGCTGCGCCCGTCGCACTGATCTTTTGCTTCGACAACATCCTCTTGTTCTCGCTGGTGCCGCTGCTGATGGCGCTCGACGGCACCGACAAGCGATCGATCCTGTCGGTCATCGGCGAGGTGATCTTCAAGATCGTCACCCACCCCTTCATCCTTGCGACGGTCGCCGGTGTGATCTCGGCGTTCCTGAAATTCCAGCCGCCCGAGATGCTGGACCGGCTCCTCGCCTTCCTGCAGAACGCCGCCGCGCCAGTCGCACTGTTCACGCTCGGCGTGACGGTGGCACTGCGCATGGAGAGTTTTCGGGCGCTGGCGAAGGTCGCGGCCGGCATTTCGCCGATTCTCGCGCTCAAGTTGCTGATCCATCCAGCGCTGGCCGTTCTGGTCCTGTCGTTTCTCGGCACGTTCGAGCCGGCATGGGTCTATGCCGCCGCGCTGATGGCGTGCCTCCCGCCGGCCCTCAATGTCTTCATCATCGCCCGGCAGTACGACACCTGGGTGGAGGAAGCCTCGAACGCCGTGTTGTTGGGAACACTGGCGTCGGTCGGCACGCTCACGAGCGTGCTCTACCTCGTGAAGAACGGCCTCCTGCCGATCAACATCTTCGCTCCCTGACCGGCGTCAGGCGGCAGGGCGCTCCTCGTCTACCATCAGGCTCGGCGACGCGTGGGAGGGCTGCAGGCCCTCGCGCATGAAGGCGCGGCGCAGCGGGCCGATCTGGTCGAGCAGCCAGAGACCCGCACCTCTCAGCACGTGGACCGGCATGAAGGCGGAGAGGAGAGAGCGGTTCAGCACGTCGATGGCGAAGGTACGGCTGACGATGTCGGCGCGCCGTTGGCGGTCATAGGCGTCCATGGCGCCGCTGCCGCCGATGGGTTCGCCGCGACGGCGGGCGGCGGCCAGGCAATCGGCGAGCGCCGCGCCGTCCCGCATGCCGAGGTTAAGGCCCTGGGCGCCGATGGGGGGGACGACATGCGCCGCCTCGCCGATGAGCGCCGCGCCGGGCACGGCAAATCGGCGCGGTGTGATGGCCGCAAGGTCAAAACGCCCCCGACCAGGCTCAAGCGTCACCTTGCCGAGGATCGCCTGAGAGCGCTTCTCGATTTCGCGGGCCAGCACCGAATCCTCCAGCGCCAAAAGACGGTCCGCCTCGTCAGCGGTGACCACGCAGACGAGGCTCGACCGGTCGCCGGGAAGTGGCACGAGGGTGAAGGGACCCGTCGGCGTATGGAACTCTGTCGAAACGTCGTGGTGGGGACGCGCGTGGCGGAAGGTGACGGTCACCGCGGTCTGGGGATAGCGGGTGGCGACGACGTCGATGCCGGCGGCGGCGCGGACCAGCGACTGTCGCCCGTCCGCACCGGCGATCACGTCGGCGGCAAGCATTCTGCCGGACTGCAGACGGACCGAGGGGCGTTCTCCCGAGAGGTCGACCGCCGTCGCCGTCTCGGCGACGAGCGGGATGCCGAGATGACGCAGGCGGGCGAGCAGCGCCGCGTTCAGGTCGTCATTGGCAATGT
>VFQR01000840.1_pt1 | contig 31067 bp, 33 predicted proteins | sample 3512321 | NCBI WGS metagenome assembly VFQR01 (sample SAMN10412374, study PRJNA504923) | tailings metagenome | isolation source: Relicate 3 Philex TSF1 revegetated site | place: Philippines: Tuba, Benguet | collected 2017-08-29 | reverse complement strand
CGGATCGGTTTCGGGAAAGAGGCCGATCGGATGGGCGGACGGTGCGGCGGCAGGCGTCAGCGGCCCGAAACCAGCGGGAGCCGGCACGCGACGCGCCGCCTCGGCCTCGGCCCGCTCGGCGAAGTAGCGGCGCTCGGCCTCCTCGGCATTGGCGGCGACCACCACGCCGACCTCATGGAAACCGCGGCGGCGCAGCGAGCGGCGCTTCAGGTTGGTCGCCTCCAGCCCGATCAGCAGGCTGATCGAGAAGGTGATCGCCATGCGAAGCAGCGGCGGGAAGCCGGAAAAGGTCAGGGCCACCACGACGGCGATCATGCCGACGAGATAGACGAGGAAGGTTAGCCACATGCGGTTCCACAGGAACCAGGCCCAGGGCACGATGAAGGCGACGGGCGAAAAGGAATCCGGCACGAACTGGATGGCCTCGTCGCCGCTCCGCCCGGGTTGCGCGGGCGCCAGATGGACCGTGAAGCTCGTCTGCCGGGCCATCTAGAGCACGCCCTTGGTCGATGGGATTTCGTTGGCGCGCCTCGCATCGATGGCGAAGGCCGCCCTGAGCGCGCGCGCGAGGCCCTTGAAGCAGCTCTCGGCGATGTGGTGCGCATTGTCGCCGTAGAGTGTCTCGACATGCAGCGTGATGCCGGCATTCATCGCGAAGGCCTGGAAGAACTCGCGCACAAGCTCCGTGTCGAAGGTGCCGATCTTGTGGCGCTGGAACTCCGTGCGGAAGACGAGGAACGGCCGGCCCGAGACGTCGAGCGCCACGCGCGTCAGCGTCTCGTCCATCGGCAGGTGGACGTCGGCATAGCGGGTGATGCCCTTCATGTCGCCGAGCGCCTGGCGCACCGCCTGTCCGAGGGCAATGCCGACATCCTCCACCGTGTGGTGGTCGTCGATGTGCAGGTCGCCTGTGGCTTTCACCGTCAGGTCGATCATCCCATGGCGCGCGATCTGGTCGAGCATGTGGTCGAAGAAGCCCACTCCGGTGACGACATCGGCGCGGCCGGAGCCGTCGAGGTCGACGGCGACCGTGATATCCGTTTCCTTGGTGGTGCGGGTGATCTGGCCCTTGCGCATGGCTCTCTCCGGCGAACGCGGCGACTTCTAACAGCGGCGGCGACGGTTTGAAAGGCAAAGCGGCTGGCGTGGTTGCCGGGCCACCGCTTGCGTTGCGCGGCGGGCCGACTACATCTGCCCTTTCCGGAGGTTCCATGAATTCCAGCAGCGACAACGCCTTTCCCGGCTGGCACGCCACCACGATCTGTTCGGTCCGCAAGGGCGGCAAGGTCGTCATCGGCGGCGACGGCCAGGTCAGCCTCGGCCAGACGGTGATCAAGGCCAATGCCCGCAAGGTGCGGCGCCTCGGTCGCGGCGACGTGATCGCGGGTTTCGCGGGCGCCACCGCCGACGCCTTCACGCTGTTCGAGCGGCTGGAGGCCAAGCTCGAGCAGTTCCCCGGCCAGCTCACCCGCGCCGCCGTGGAACTCGCCAAGGATTGGCGCACGGATCGCTATCTTCGCCGCCTCGAGGCGATGATGATCGTCGCCGACAAGGACGTCTCGCTGATCCTCACCGGAACCGGCGACGTTCTGGAGCCGGAGAACGGTATCGCCGCCATCGGCTCCGGGGGAAATTACGCCCTTGCAGCGGCGCGGGCGCTCGCGGACACCGACCAGGACGCCGAGCATATCGTCCGCAAGGCGATGAAGATCGCCTCGGAGATCTGCGTCTACACCAACGGCAATGTGGTGATCGAAAGCATCGGCTGAGCGCCGGTCCGGGGCGGGGGGCCGTCGCGGAGACCATGACCATGCCCAGCTATGATTTTCGTCTGCTCGCGGAGGACGACCTGCCGCTGGTGCGCCACTGGCTCGTCCAGCGGCATGTCGCGCGGTGGTGGGGCGACATCGACCAGGAAATGGCCGAGATCGGGAGCATCCTGACCGATCCGCATGTCGAGGCCTATCTCATGCTGCTCGACGGCCAGCCGGTGGGCTATTTCCAGCACTACGACCCCAATGCCGAGGATGACCATCCCTTCCAAGGCGAGCCGCCGGGCACTCTGGGGCTCGACTTGTCCATCGGCGACCCCGGCCTCGTCGGGCGCGGCCACGGCTCGGCCTTCATCCGGGCCTTCGCCGACCGTGCCTTCTCGGCGGGTGTGCCGCGGCTCATCACCGATCCGCACCCGGACAATGCCGCCTCCATCCGCGCCTTCGAGAAGGCCGGCTTCGTCCGAAGCTGGGTTCGCGACGTGCCACAATTCGGCCCCGTCCAGTTCATGACTTGCGACGCGCCGGCGTCTAAGGTCGCGCCATGACCATGACATCGAGCCCCTTCCAGCGCATTTCCCCGACCATTGGCCCGGCACCCGCCGACGGCCCTCCGACAGGTGGGTTTCCGGTCTGGCAGGCGCTGCCGCTGATCCTTCTGCTGCTCGCGATCCAGGCCGGCGTGCTCTACGCCATGGGGCGCGTGCCGATCTGCACCTGCGGCACGGTCAAGCTCTGGCACGGCATCGTCCTGAGTTCGGAGACGTCCCAGCATCTCGCCGACTGGTACACGCCGAGCCACGTCGTCCACGGCTTCCTGTTCTACTTCATCGCTTGGCTGGTCTTGCCCAAGAGTTCGATCTGGACCCGCCTTGTCCTCGCCGTGGTGCTCGAGGGCGCCTGGGAGATCGCCGAGAACACCCAGACCGTCATCGAACGCTATCGTGCCACCACGATCTCGCTCGGCTATAACGGCGACAGTATCGTCAACTCGATCGCCGACACGCTCGCCATGATCGCCGGCTTCCTGCTGGCGGCCCTGTTGCCCGCCTGGGCGACGCTCGGGCTGGCGATCGCCATCGAGGTGGGGCTTGCGGCCGTCATCCGCGACAATCTCACGCTCAACATCATCATGCTGGTGCATCCCATCGATGCGATCCGGTTGTGGCAGCAGGGCGGCGGCTGAGCCGGGTCCTTGATCTCGGGCGGCCAGTCGCCATCTCTCCGCACTTCAGATCCGCTTCGCTCCAGGGCCAGATGACCGACTTCTCTCCGCGTGAAATCGTCTCCGAACTCGACCGCCACATCATCGGCCAGAAGGACGCCAAGCGCGCCGTGGCCATCGCCCTGCGCAACCGCTGGCGCCGCCTGCAGCTCGACGAGAGCCTGCGCGAGGAGGTGCTGCCGAAGAACATCCTGATGATCGGCCCGACCGGCGTCGGCAAGACCGAGATCTCGCGGCGTCTGGCGAAGCTCGCCAACGCGCCCTTCCTCAAGGTCGAGGCGACCAAGTTCACCGAGGTCGGCTATGTCGGCCGTGACGTCGAGCAGATCGTCCGCGACCTTGTCGAGGTCGGCATCGGGCTGGTGCGCGAAACCAAGCGCAAGGAGGTCCAGGCCAAGGCGCATCTCAGTGCCGAGGAACGCGTCCTCGACGCCCTCGTCGGCAAGACCGCCTCTCCGGCGACCCGCGAGAGCTTCCGCAAGAAGCTGCGCGACGGCGAGATGGACGACAAGGAGATCGACATCGAGGTGTCGGCCGGTAACCCGCAGGGCCTGCCGATGATGGACATTCCCGGCATGCCCGGCGGCCAGATCGGCATTGCCAATCTCAACGACATGCTCGGCAAGATGATGGGCGGGCGCACCAAGCAGCGCCGCACCACCGTCAAGGAGGCCTACGAGCCGCTGGTGCAGGAGGAGGCCGACAAGCTGGTCGACCAGGACAACCTCGTGCAGGAGGCGATCCACCTGGTCGAGAACAACGGCATCGTCTTCCTCGACGAGATCGACAAGATCTGCGCCCGCGAGGGCGCCCGCGGTGGCGAGGTCTCCCGCGAGGGCGTGCAGCGCGACCTGCTGCCGCTGATCGAGGGCACGACCGTCGCCACCAAGCACGGGCCTGTGAAGTCGGACCACATCCTCTTCATCGCCTCCGGCGCCTTCCACGTCGCCAAGCCCTCCGATCTCCTGCCGGAGCTGCAGGGCCGCCTGCCGATTCGCGTCGAGTTGAAGCCCCTGACCCGCGAGGACCTGCGCTCCATCCTGACCGAGACGGAAGCGAGCCTCACCCGCCAGTCCATCGCCATGATGCAGACCGAAGGGGTCGATCTGGTGCTGACCGACGACGCCATCGACGCCATCGCCGATCTGGCGGTCGAGGTGAATGCCTCGGTCGAGAACATCGGCGCGCGGCGGCTGCAGACCATCATCGAGCGGGTGCTGGACGACATCTCCTTCACCGCGACCGACAGGGCCGGCGAGACGGTGACGATCGACGGCGCCTATGTGCGGAAGACGGTCGGAGACCTCGCGAAGAACGCCGACCTCAGCCGGTTCATCCTGTAGCCGGGCGGGCCCGACCCTAGCCGATCAGCTCGGGCCGGTATTCGAAGTGCATGGTGTCGTAGTGATACCACTTGCCGCCCCAGATGAAGCGCTCGGCCTCGAAGACCTCGGCGATCTCGTAGGGGATGCGGTTGCGATAGGGGATGTCGCCGCGATTGCGCGCCCAGGCCCAGTAGTCGGACTGCGCCACGTTGACGTCGATGGCGGCCGCGAAGGCATGCATGCTGGGGAGCCCGGTGTCGGCGACGACCCGGCAGTTGAACGTGCCGGCCGAAGGCACGAGATAGGCCTTCAGCCGGTCGGGCAGGCCTTCCAGCCCCGCGACGACGCGTTCAAGGCGGGCAGCGACGTCGTTGACCGTCGTCACCGGCAGGTTCTGCGGCTTCGTCCGCGGCATCCAGACGACGGACCGGTGCCGTCCCGCCGCCCCGCCGCGCCGGCAGTCGCCGTACATCTTGAGGAAGAAGGGCGTGTGACGGAGTCGTCCCGGGCTGTGGTCGCGCGGTGGCGCACCGGCTGGCCGGCCGGCGGTATAGGGCTGTCGCAACTGGTCCGCGAGGCTCGCATCGCGCAGCATCGCATCGAATGAGCGGGCCGGGAGGCCGGCGCCCGTCGCCATGCGCGTGCCGTCCTTCCAGACGAGGTCGGTGCCGTCGATCCTGGCGAGGTGGTCGGGATAGGCGGCGACGAGCCGGGCGAGGTTCGCCTCGTCCGCCGTCGCGGCGCCCCCGCGTGTCAGCAGGGCGGGCGTCGCGAGAGCCGCGATGATCGCGCGCCGGGTGATGCCCACGGCGTCAGTATCGGCAGGCGTTGATGCGTTCCGCCCGGATGATCGCCTGCACGATCCGCCGCTGGTTGGCGGAGAGCGGCACGTCTTCCTGGCGATCATAGACGCAACCGGCATTGCCGAAGGTGCGGATGGCGCGCGGCGTCGAGAAGCAGTAGCCGGCGTTCTTGTAGATCTGGTTCCGCTCCATCCAGAGATCCTGGCAGGACCAGGCGTCGAAGTCCTGGGCCAGCAGTCCGGCGGTGGAGGCGAAGAGGAAGGCTGCGGCGGCAGCGGCCTTGAGGGGGGTGCGCGGCATGGGCTTGACCCGTTGGAACGAGGAACGCCGTCACCCTAGGGCAACGGCGTCCTGCATGCCAATGATCCAGGCCAAACGGCCTGTCAGCGCGCGGCGTGTGTGGCCCGCGACAGATGCGCGGCGGCACCGTCGGGAGCCGCCCGCAGCGGCATGCGCGCGCTGGCCTCGTGGGCGGTGATGAAGGTGGCGATCGCCTGGGTGCGACGCTCGACGCCGAGCTTCCTGAGGATCGACGACACATGCGACTTCACCGTGCCCTCGGAGATTCCGAGGTCATAGGCGATCTGCTTGTTGAGGCGGCCGCGGCTCATCAGGTCGAGGACCTTGAACTGCTGGCCGGACAGGGCGTCGAGCTTGCGCGAGGAGGACAGGTCGCCGTCCGGATCCGCGGCGGTCACCACCGGCCACCAGGTGCGGGCGGAGAGGACGCTCGAAAGGGCCGCGCGCAGATGGTCGGCGGGCAGATCGAGCGGAATGGCGGCGACCGCGCCCCGGCCGCGAGCCTCCTGCACCGGACGGCGATCGGCATGGTCGATCAGCACGGCAATGCGGGCGTCGGGCGCGAGGTCCAGCGTATCGAGATCGCCGAGCGTGGCAATGACGAGGCCGGCCTTCGAGGGGTCTGTGGCCAGCGCGCCCGGATGGCCGGCGCGGACGAGCGCCTCGATCGTCTCGGCGACGATGGGGAAGGGGTGGCGCACGGCGAACTGAAGCATGTCGCGGGTGCTGGCGGCGGTGTCGGTGGTCATGGTCGAGTCCTCCAGGAGCCAGGTGGCGCGTCGTTTGTTTCGATCTTGATTGGGACGGACGCTAGCACCGCAGAGCGGGACGTCAAAATGCGAAAGGTCATGCTGCAAAATTGCAAAAATTTTGCATTTACACCTTATGACAGATATGGTTCGACCTATGCCGAATGGTCGGGCGAGGAGGCCGAGCCATGTCCCGCAAGGTCTTCATCGGTCCTGCCCTGCGCAGGCTGCGCGAGGAAACGCGCCTCACCCAGACTGCCTTTTCGCAGAGGCTGGGCCTCTCGGTCAGCTATCTCAATCAGATCGAGAACAACCAGCGCCCCGTGACAGCGAGCGTGCTGGTCGCCCTCGGCCAGACCTTCGGGGTGGATCTTGCGACCTTCGCCACCGACGACATCGACCGGCTCGTCACGGATCTGCGCGAGGCCTCGGCCGATCCGCTGCTGACCGACACTGCGCCGAGCCTTCAGGATCTCAAGCGCGTCGCCTCCGACAGCCCCGCCTTCGCCCGCGCCTTCCTGCGACTGCACCAGACTGCGCGCCGCCTCGGCGAGCGTCTGCAGGCCGCCGGCGACACGCCGATCCTTCCGCCCTCCGGCGAGGAGGCGACCGGCGCTCTGTTGCCCTATGAGGAGGTGCGCGACTACTTCCACTACGTCGACAACTACGTCGACGACCTCGACCGCGCCGCCGAGGACCTCGCCGAGCGACTCGGCCTCGCCTCGGCCAGCGACCGCCTCCAGGCTCTCGCCGGCTACCTCGCCGCGCGCCACGGCCTCAACGTCGACGCCAACGCCAATCTCGGCGACGACGTGCTGGAACGCTACGAGGCGGGTCCCAACATCATCGTGCTGGACGGCTCGCTCGATTCCTCCACCCGCGCCTTTCTGCTGGCCAACCGCATCGCCCGGCTCGAGCAGTCCGAGACCATGGCGGGCATCGTCGCAGGGGCAGGCTTCCGCTCGCGCGCGGCCGGCGATATCGCCCGCGTTGCCCTTGCCAACTATTTCGCCGGTGCCCTGCTGCTGCCCTATCGTCGCTTCCTGGCGGCGGCCAAGGACACGCGGCACGACCTCGACTGGCTCGGCCGCATGTTCGGGGCGAGCCTCGAGCAGGTCTGCCATCGCCTGTCGACGCTGCAGCGGCCCGGCCAGCGCGGCATCCCCTTCTACTTCGTCAAGGTCGACCGCGCCGGCAACGTCATCAAGCGGCACTCCGCCACACGCTTCCAGTTCGCCCGCTTCGGTGGTGCCTGCCCTCTCTGGAACGTCCACGAGGCCTTCGAGCAGGCCGGCCGCACCTTCGTGCAGGTCGCCGAGATGCCCGATGGCATCCGCTACCTGTCGCTGGCGCGGGCCGTGACCAAGGGGGCGCCGCACTGGCGCGCTCCCGTGCGCCGTTATGCCTTCGGCCTCGGCTGCGAGATCTCCTATGCCGGCGAGATCGTCTACTCCGAGGGCATCGACCTCAAGGCGGACGCCAACGTCGCCAAGATCGGCGTCTCCTGCCGCATCTGCGAAAGGTCGAACTGCCACCAGCGCGCAGTTCCGCCGATCGACCGCGAGATCCGCGTGCCGACCGACCGCCGCAAGGTGGTGCCCTTCGACCTGAGCTGAGGGCTCACCGGCGGGTCAGCGTGCGGTCGACGGCGTCCTTCCAGCGCGCCAGCTTGGCCCGTCGTGTCTCCGCGTCCATCGTCGGAGTGAAGCGCCGGTCGAGCGCCCAGCCCTTGGCGAAGTCATCGGGCGGTGGGCAGACCCCCTGCGAGAGGCCTGCCAGATAGGCCGCGCCGACGGCCGTCGTCTCGAGCACCTTCGGACGGTCGACGGGCGCGTCGAGGATGTCGGCGAGCCGCTGCATGGTCCAGTCGGAGGCCACCATGCCACCGTCGACGCGCAGGACGGTTCCCGATGAGCCGGCTCCCGGCCAGTCCGCCTTCATCGCGCCGAGCAGGTCGGACGTCTGGAAGCAGACGCTCTCGAGTGCCGCCCGCGCCATTTCCTTCGGTCCGGTGCCGCGTGTCAGGCCGAAGATGGCGCCACGGCAGTCGGCGTCCCAGTAGGGTGCGCCGAGCCCGACGAAGGCCGGCACCAGGATAACCTCCTGGCTCGGGTCGGAGGCGGCCGCCAGCGCCCCCGTCTCGCCTGCCATCTTCACAATTCCGAGCCCGTCGCGCAGCCATTGCACGGCGGCGCCCGCGACGAAGATTGAGCCTTCCAGCGCATAGGTCCGCTGGCCGTTCAGCTGGTAGGCGATGGTGGTCAGCAGCTTGTTCCGTGAGGTCACGGCCTCCGGGCCCGTATTGAGCAGGGCGAAGCAGCCGGTGCCATAGGTCGACTTCATCATGCCCGGGGCGAAGCAGGCCTGGCCCACCGTCGCCGCCTGCTGGTCACCGGCCATGCCGCCGATGGCAATGGCCCCGCCGAACAGCGACGGGTCAGTCGTGCCGAAGGCCGCGGCGCAATCCTTCACCTCGGGAAGCATCGCCATCGGCACGTCGAGAAGCCGGCAAAGCTCGGCGTCCCATTGGCCGCGATGGATGTCGAACAGCATGGTGCGCGAGGCGTTGGTCGCGTCCGTCGCATGGACCTTGCCGCCGGTGAGGCGCCAGAGCAGGAACGAATCGATGGTGCCGAAGGCGAGTTCGCCCCGCACCGCGCGTTCGCGGGCGCCGGGTACGTTGTCGAGGATCCAGGCGAGCTTGGTGCCGGAGAAATAAGGGTCGATGACGAGGCCGGTCCTTGACTGGATCAGGGCCTCGTGGCCCTCGTCCCTCAGGCGCGCGCAGGTGCCGGAGGTCCGGCGGTCCTGCCAGACGATGGCGCGGTGGATGGCCTTGCCCGTCGCCCGGTCCCACACGACGACCGTCTCGCGCTGGTTGGTGATGCCGATGGCGGCCACGTCTGCCGCCGTCACCCCTGCTTTCGCCAGCGCCTCGCGCGTCGTGGCGACGACGCCCGTCCAGATGTCCTCCGGCTCGTGCTCGACCCAGCCCGAGGCCGGGAAATGCTGGGTGAATTCCTGCTGCGCGACGGCCTGGACGGAGAGATCCGTGCCGAAAACGATGGCCCGCGACGACGTCGTGCCCTGGTCGATGGCGACGATGACGGGACGCTGTCCGGTGGAGGGCATGCGCGTTTCCTCATGCGATGATGCGGCTGGAGCCGCTGTCCTTTGCCGCCATAGTGCCACCGTCGGCCCTTGCGGCGGAAGGCAAAAGCCGTCAGACGAAGGTCAAGGGCGCCGGGCGCACGGGGAATAGCATGGCCGATGGAACGGTCGACCTTCTGGTGGTCGGCGGAGGCATCAATGGAGCCGGCATCGCGCGCGATGCCGTCGGGCGTGGCGCGAGCGTGATGCTTGTCGAGCAGGACGATCTGGCGAGCGCCACCTCCTCGTGGTCGACCAAGCTCATCCATGGCGGTCTGCGCTATCTCGAGTACTACGAGTTTCGTCTCGTCCGCGAGGCGTTGATCGAGCGCGAGGTGCTCTGGGGCATCGCGCCGCACATCATCCGCCCGCTGCGCTTCGTCCTGCCTCACCACAGGGGCCTGAGGCCCGCCTGGCTGCTGCGCCTCGGCCTGTTCATGTATGACCATCTGGGCGGTCGCAAGCGCCTCTGGCCGACCCGCACGCTCGACCTGACGCAGGACGCTGCCGGCAAACCGCTCAAGCCGGGCTTCGGCAAGGGCTTCGAGTATTCGGACTGCCGCGTCGACGATGCGCGTCTCGTCGTCCTCAACGCCCGCGATGCCGCCGATCGCGGTGCCGTCATCCGCACCCGTACCCGCGCCGTCGCCGCAGAGCGCGTCGATGGCCTCTGGCGGGTGACTGTCGAGGACCGGACCACCGGCGCCAGCGAGACCGTGACGGCGAAGGCCCTGGTCAACGCTGCCGGCCCCTGGGTCGAGAGCTTCCTCACGGGCGTCGCGCAAACGACGCCACCGGCCAGGGTCCGGCTGGTGCAGGGCTCGCACATTGTAGTGCCGCGCATCTTCGACCACGACCGCGCCTACATCTTCCAGAATGCCGACAACCGGATCATCTTCGCCATCCCCTACGAAGAGGGCTTCACCCTCATCGGCACCACCGATCAGGACTATGCCGGCGATCCCGCGGCGGTGAAGGCGAGCGAGGCGGAGATCGCCTATCTCTGCGCCGCCGCGAGCGAATATTTCCTCAAGCCGATCACGCCGGCCGATGTCGTGTGGACCTATTCCGGCGTCCGTCCGCTCTACGACGACGGCGCCTCGGCCGCGCAGGAGGCGACCCGCGACTATGTCCTGCACAAGGACGGCGGCGGCGCCGAGGCGCCCCTGCTCTCCGTCTTCGGCGGCAAGATCACCACCTACCGGCGTCTCGCCATGAGCGCGCTGGAGCAGCTGGCCGCCGATCTGCCGGCCCTGAACGCCAAGGTCGGCTGGACCGCCTCCGCGCCGCTGCCCGGCGGCGATATTCCGGCCGACCTGCCCTATTCCTTCGGCGAGGGACTGTGGCGCAGCCATCCCTTCCTCGACCCGCAGGTGGCCTCCCGCCTCGCCCGCGCCTACGGCACCCGGGCGAAGGTCTTCCTCGAGGGCGCAACGTCGATGGCCGATCTCGGCCGCGACTTCGGCAGCGGCCTGACGGAAGCCGAGATCGCCTACCTCAGGCGCGAGGAATGGGCGATGACGGCAGACGACGTGCTGTGGCGGCGCTCCAAGCTCGGCCTGCACCTCGATGCGGCTCAGCGCGCCGCCGTCGCGGCCCATTGCGGCGGATGAGCGGAACGCCCGAGGTCGCGGTCGTCGGCGCCGGCCCGGCCGGCCTTTTCGCCGCCGAGCGGCTGGCAGCGGCCGGCGCAAAGGTCACGGTCTTCGATCACATGGCCTCGCCCGCCCGCAAGCTGCTGCTTGCCGGCAGGGGCGGATTGAACCTCACCCATTCGGAGCCCCGCGAGGCCTTCCTGTCGCGCTATGGCGAGCTGCCGCCGCAGCTCCGGGCTGCCCTCGACGCCTTCCCGCCTTCGGCCTTGCGCAACTGGGCCGAGGGGCTCGGCCAGCAGACCTTCGTCGGTTCCTCGGGCCGGGTCTTCCCGGTCGCATTCAAGGCCTCGCCGTTGGTCCGCGCCTGGCTCGGCCGTCTCTCGGGTCTCGGCGTGACCCTCGCCATGCGGCACCGCTTGGTCCGCTTCACATCGGATGGAGCCCTCGAACTATCGGGTCCCGAAGGGCCGCGCCAGATTTCTGCCGATGCGATCCTCCTCGCCCTCGGCGGCGCAAGCTGGCCCCGCATGGGGTCGGATGGCGGCTGGGTGACGCTTCTCCGCGACAAGGGCGTCGCCATCGCCGACCTGCGACCCGCCAACATGGGCATCGAGATCGGCTGGACGGAGGCGTTCCGCGAGCGCTTCGCAGGGCAGCCTCTGAAGCAGTTGGCGCTGCGAGCCGGGGACAAGAGCAGTCGCGGTGAGGCGATGATCACGGCGCATGGGCTGGAAGGCGGCGCCGTCTACGCCCTGTCCGCCACGATCCGCGAAGTCCTTGCCGCTGCCGGAACGGCCGTGCTCCACCTCGATCTCAGGCCCGATTCGACGGTCGCCTCGCTGCGCGCACGGCTGGAGCGGGCCCGGGCGAAGGATTCGCTCTCGGCGGTCCTGAAGAAGCAGCTGTCCCTGTCGCCTCAGGCCATCGGCCTGCTGCGGGAGGCATCAGGCGGCGAAGTTCCGCGTGAAGCGGCGGCGCTCGCCGCGCTGGTGAAGGCGGTGCCGCTGGCCGTCACTGGGGTCAGGCCGCTCGAACGGGCGATCTCGACCGCCGGCGGCATCCGCTTCGACGAGGTTCAGGCAGGGTTCGAGCTCAGGAAGCTGCCGGGCGTCTTCGTTGCCGGCGAGATGCTGGACTGGGAGGCGCCGACCGGCGGCTATCTCCTGCAGGCAGCGTTTGCTTCGGCAGAGGCAGCCGCCCAGGGAATGGCGCGGCGTCTCGGCGTCGCCCTCAAGCCCCTCCCAGGGCAGCCCTGGTAGGTCAGATGCAGCCGGAACCCTGGTTCGGCGTGCGGCTCACCGTCTCGCCGATGCGGGGCCGGGTGTAGAGCCGGTCGGACAGCGTCACCGTGCCCGAGATCAGGTAGGCGACCGTCGGGGTGTAGTAGTACTTGACCTCGGCAAGCACCAGGAAGCCGGTCGTGCCGATCAGCGGCTTCAACTGCGCCGGCACGGTCATCGTCTGGCCGCAGGTATACTTCGTGGTGTTGCGGGCATCGCTCCAGACGACGCGCGAGACGCCGAGGATGTCGGTCTGGATCCCGGTGACGACGACCTGGGCCTGCGTCATGGCGAAGGGCGCGATGATGTCGGCCGTCGCGTCCATGATGTTGCTCATGTCGGTGTCCGAGATCACCGTCGCCTGCGAGGAGAGGTCGGACAGCGTGCGCGCGGCAAGCGAGACTTTCCGGTCGGCCTGCAGTCCCTGCGTCGTCTCCACGGTGGCGAGGAACAGCGTCACCATGAGCGGCAGGATGAGGGCGAATTCGACGGCCGATACGCCGCGGCGGTCGCGGCGCAGGGCGCTCACGGCGTCGGCCGCGCGCCGGGCGAGGATCGCGGCTTTGCGGATCGGCGATGCGGCGTTCATCCGGCGCTCCCTCAGAACGGTTCGTTGCGGAAGGCGGCGGTCGCCATGAGCAGGCGCTTGCCGTTGGCGAGGTCGCCGATGGTGAGGCCGAAGGTCGGCATGAGCACCGGCCATTCATAGACCGCGCGAACCACCACGATGTCTCCGCCAGTGCCCTGATTGTAGCCCATGCTGCCGTAGTTCACCGCGCCGCCCGAGACGGGCTTCGAGGTGCTGGCCGAGCCAAAATTGGTGTAGGTGCGGACATCCACCGCAATGCCGGCGCAGTTCATCAGGGCGTTGGTCTTGTTGCAGATCTCGTTCTTGAACGCGGTCTGGTCGAAATTCGCCGTCTGGGCCTGCCCGGTCATGATGAGGCGCGAGGCGCTGGCCGTCGCGGTCTCCAGCACCTGGCCGGCGAAGAAGACCATCGATACCTCGATGATGGCGAAGAGCAGGAACAGGAAGGGGCCCGCAACGAGGGCGAATTCCACGGCGGCCGCGCCATCCTGCTGCCGGCCGAAGCGACGGACGATCCGCGGGCGGACAAAGCCGCGGCGGATCATGGCCCGGCGCAACCCGGCGAACCGGTCACCGCCGGTCGTCGAACCAATCCCAGCACCCGACATGCCCACGCCTCCGCCGTTCCCTTACGGGAGTCACACGACTTCCAAGACGGCTATCTTGACGTAAACCTCTTGACGAACCCTTGCCCGCATTTGGGGATTTGACGTCAATTGCGGGACGATGGGTGGCCGGTCAGCGCGGCGCGGCGCCGCTGGCGGCGCCGTCACGGGACCGCGAATTGCCGAGCGCCGTCTCGAAGAAGGTCTTGGAATCGCCGACGGCGATGGTCCGCTCGCAGGTCGGCGAGCAGGAATAGGTCTCCCGGTCGAGACCGCGATAGACCTGGACGACGGAGTCGTTCTGCGCGCGCACGCGAATCTGGATGGTGAGCAACTGTTCGCCGCGTGCGTCGAGCGCGATCAGGTTGGTCGAACCGACGCTCTTCCCCGTGAGAACCATCAGGCCGCCGCGTTGCACGGATGCGTCCGCGATGAGCGGGTTGCCGATCACGAGTGTCGACACGTGCGCGGGCAGGCGCATGACGCGCGCCTGGTCCATCGTCACTGTCATGCCCTGGGCCAGGACCGAGGCGATATCGGTCGGCGCCGCCCCCGCGAGCGGGGTCTGCGCGGCGGCAATGCTGCCGCTGGCCAGGATCGCCATGCACGCAGCCAAGGCGATGCCGGTGCGCGGACGGGTGGCGGCGTTGCGCCGTGTCGTGGTGTTCATCGAAGCTCTCGCTGGGAGGGCAGACGTGACTGGTGAGCCTAGCGAAACAGAAAATGGTGAACGAATTGCCAATTTGGCCGAAGGCACCCGGCGTCGTGAGACTGACGTGGCGCCGTCACGATATTTCGAGGAAGACCGGGCGGTGAGCCGTGGGTCGCATCAGAATAAGGCAGCCGACATCTCCGCAAGGAACGCTAAAAATTGAGAGAAATACAGAGAAATTCAAGTGATATCGGGTCGATTTAAAGAATATAAGCGGTTTGATTTTCTGAATTACAACGAAAGTGGTGGTTTGATTTAACTGGCCTGCAAGGGCTGCTGTCTATCGTCGCATCAGTTCGTCCGGATCCCCCCAGCGACCGGCGAGCGTCGCCTAACGGCGCACAAGTCTACGTGGACACCAGGAGCCAGTCATGAAGAACCTCTTCGCTCGTTTCGCCAAGGACACCTCGGGCGCCACCGCGATCGAGTACGGCCTGATCGCCGCCGGAATCGCCGCCGTCGTCATCACCGCCGTCTACAGCCTTGGCAGCAAGGTCAACGCGACCTTCACCGGCATCGAAGCCGCGATGAAGTGATCTCCGTTCGGGCGTCCTCGCTGGCTGGCGGGACTTCCGGAACCCATTGATGAACGGTCAGGCGCTTCAGGTGCCTGGCCGTTTTTTCGTGACGCAAGGGCGAGGGCGCCTGTATCTGTCCCGTGCAATGTCTGCACGCGAGCCCATCCCGAGCGCGGCTGTGGAGACGAGGACTGGCGGCGAGGACCCTATTGTCGCGACTGGTTGTCGAGGCGGGCGGCTTTGGACAGGGGCGTTGCTTGCGATGGTTCGAGAAAGACCCAACGTCATGCCCCGGTTCGGTCAAAGGAAATTTGTATAGCGCCTGTGTTTCGGAATATAAACACAATAATTAACAGGAATAAACTATACTTTACGATATTAAATTACACATTAACCAAGTTATCGACCGATTTCAGGGTCCCGAATTCAGCAAGTCGATTTAACGAAGGCGCAAGAGGTGGCTGCTACGGTGCACCCAGTTCGAACGGATCACAAAAGACCGGCGGACAGCGCGTTAAAGCGCAACGTGGACACTAGGAGTCAGCCATGAAGAACCTCTTCGCTCGTTTCGCCAAGGACAACTCGGGCGCCACCGCCATCGAGTACGGCCTGATCGCCGCCGGCATCGCCGCTGTCGTCATCACCGCCGTCTACAACCTCGGCTCCAAGGTCAACACGACCTTCACCAACATCAACACCGCGCTGAAGTGATCGCGGGCGTTGCCCAAACTCAATGGCCCGCCACCGGCGGGCCATTGGCCATTTCCGGGACCAGCTGATGAACGGTTTCACGACGACATCTCGGCCCCGATCCGGCGCGATGCCGGCAATCCTGGATCCGGCCGCGCTCGCAGCGTTGCGTGACGAACGCGACCGCGACGTCCGCCTCGTCGTCGTGGTTCTGGCTGCGGCCCTGGTGGCCGGCCTGTCCGTGCTGGTTCATTCACTGTCCTGAAACCGGCGTCGGGCAATCTCGAGATACCGACGTCTGCGAGGGCCCCATGTTCGAGTTCGCGATCCTTCTGATCTTCCCGGCGATGATGGCATTTGCCGCCGCCAGCGACCTCTTCACCATGACGATCTCGAATCGCGTGTCCTTCGTCCTCATCGCAGGTTTCCTCGTGATGGCCGTGCTGACCGGCATGTCCTGGCCGACCCTCGGCATGCACGTTGCAGCCGGATTTCTCGTCCTCGCCGTCGGCTTTGTCTGCTTCGCGCTCGGCTGGATGGGCGGTGGCGACGCCAAGCTCGCGGCCTCGACGGCCCTCTGGCTCGGCTGGACGCAGCTCCTCGAATATGCCGTCTACGCCTCGATCTTCGGTGGCCTGCTGACGTTGGGGCTGCTGGCCCTGCGCGGCTCGCCGCTGCACCCTCCCTTCCTCCTGCGGGAAGGCTGGTATGCCCGGATCACCGACGCGCGCACCGGCATCCCCTATGGCATCGCGCTCGCTGCGGCCGGGCTGATGCTCTACCCGTCCAGCTTCTGGATGACCGGCGCCCTGCACTGACGGCAGCGGGCGATCACGTTTCGTTAAGTCAACTTGCTCACCGGCAGTTAACCATAAGTTGACCTTTCCCTGATCGAATCCGGCTTGAGACAGGGCGACGTGCGCCCGGTCGCGTGTCGAGGGTTCGTGGGATGCGTCTGAAGCCTGCACAGATCGTTGTCATCGCTGTCGCCCTCGGCGCCGGCGGTCTCGCCGCGATGCTGATGGGCGATCGCCGCCCACCGGCACCTACCCCGCAGCAGGTTGCGGCGCCGCCGCCGGCCATTCCGACCGTCGAGGTCCTCGTCGCCTCCGTCGATCTGCCGCTGGGCAAGATCGTCGCCCCGGGCGAGGTCGTCTGGCGCCGCTGGCCGGAGGAGGCGGGAACCGGAAATTTCGTCGTCCGTCGCACCGGTGACACAGGCACCGCGGCCATGGACGAGGTGGTCGGCTCCATCGTCCGCAGCACCTTCGTCGCCGGAGAGCCGATCCGCCCGGCCCGCCTGGTAAAGGGCAACCGCGGCTTCATGTCCGCCATCCTGACGCCGGGCATGCGCGCCATCGCGGCTCCCATCGACGATCCCTCGCGTGGCGCCGGCGCCTTTATCCTTCCCAACGACCGCGTGGACGTGATCCTCGCCCGCCGCGTCAACAACGCCGCGGCGCAGGCCGAGGGCATGACCCACTCGACCTCGACCGTGCTCCGCAACGTCCGCGTCCTCGCCGTCGACCAGGTCGTCGAGGAGCGTGGCGGCGAGAAGACCATCGTCGGCCGCACCGCCACCCTCGAGCTGACGCCCGGCCAGGCCGAGACCCTGGCGCTGGCACGCGAACTCGGGACCCTGTCCCTGGCACTCCGCAGCATCGCGGATTCGGCGGTCTCCAATCTCGCCGGCGAAGCGGCCGGCAACGGCGAAGCGCTGTTCGGCAGCGGCGAGGGTCGCATCGCCATCGTCAGGCATGGCGTTCGCTCCGTTTCGGGCGGGCAGGGACCGGAATGATGTCGCAGCACCCGCAGACCGCCCCCCAGTCGAGAGAGGCCCCCATGCACACCGTGACGCGATCCCCGCTCATGGCCGGCCGGACGATCGGGTTCGCCCTGGTGGCCCTGGCCGTGACGGTTCCGCAACTGGCGGCCCAGACGACGTCGGCACCGCGTCACCAGACGACGGTCGCCAGGCAGGCCCAGCCGGTCGCCGGCACCCACACGATCACCCTCGGCGTCGGCAAGTCGCTGCCCGTCGAACTGCCGCGCGATGCGCGCGACGTCATCGTCGCCAATCCGGCCATCGCCAATGCCGTGGTGCGTTCCGCCCGCCGGGCCTTCCTGATCGGCGTCGCGGTCGGCCAGACCAACGTCTTCTTCCTCGACGGCGAGGGCCGCCAGATCGCGTCCTACGACATCGAGGTCGGCCGCGACCTCGTCGGTCTGAGGCAGACCCTGAGGTCGGCGCTGCCGCACGGCAACATCGAGGTTCGCTCGGTCAACGATTCAGTCGTCGTCTCCGGCTCCGTCGCGACGCCGCTCGAGGCGCAGCAGGCCATCGACATCGCGGCCCGTCTCGTCGGCGACGAGAAGAAGGTCGTCAACGCCATCGCAATCCGCGGTCGCGACCAGGTTCACCTCAAGGTCACCGTCTCCGAGATCCAGCGCACCGCGATCAAGCAGCTCGGCGTGAATCTTGGCGCCTTCGACCCGACCTCGACCCTGACGGGCGCCTCGGGCAACCTCGGCAATGCCAGCGGCTTCGTCTACGGCCTCCTGACGGCCGGCAGCTACAACGCAACCGGCACCGCCCCCGCCAACTCGGCGGTACTCGGCACCCGCGTCGGCAACAACGTCTTCACCTCGACCATCCAGGCCTTCGAGGAGAACGGGCTGGTGCGGACCCTCGCCGAGCCGACGCTGACGGCGATCTCCGGCGAGCAGGCCAAGTTCCTCGCCGGCGGCGAGTTCCCGGTGCCCACCGGCCGCGACCTGTCGGGCAACGTGACGATCGAGTTCAAGCCCTTCGGTATCGGCCTCGCCTTCACGCCGGTGGTCCTGTCGGAGGGCCGCATCAGTCTGCGCGTCGGCGTCGAGGTCAGCGAAATCGACAACCAGCTGACCGTCCAGCTCAGCAACATCACGGTCCGCGGCCTGCGCACGCGGCGCGCCGACACCACGGTGGAACTGCCCTCGGGCGGCACCATGGTCATGGCGGGCCTGCTGCAGGAGCAGACGCGGCAGAACATCTCGGGCACGCCCGGCCTCCTCAACGTCCCGGTGCTCGGCGCACTGTTCCGCTCGCGCGACTACCAGCGCGGCCAGACCGAACTGGTCGTGATGGTCACGCCCTACATCGTGCGTCCGACCACCGCCAACCAGCTCGCACGCCCGGACGACAACTTCCAGGACGCGTCCGATCCGGCCGGCATGCTCATCGGCCGCCTCAACCGGCTCTACGGCTCGGGCCAGGCGTCTCCCGCCCGCGGGCGCTTCAACGGACCGGTGGGGTTCATCCGTGATTGACCGCCTGACATTCCAGAGGGGTAGCATCATGTCGTTCGGCACCACGGCCAGGCTGGCCCTTCTCGGCGCGGCAATCGCCCTCGGCGGGTGCAAGTCGGTCGCGACCATGCACGACCCCTATCCGCACGACTACCGCGTGCGCCATCCGATCGTGGTGGGAGCTCAGGGGGCCTATGTCGCCAACCAGTGCGGCCAGTGGCCGGAGGATCTCGGCGTCGGTCCGGGGACCGCCAACGCCCTGAACCGGCCGAACTGGAACCATGGTTGCGCCACCCAGCACAACCTCGCGGCCATCGTCGCCAATCCGAACGACCTGCTGCAGCCGCGCGCCGAGACCGGCTCCGACGCGGCTCGCCGCCAGACGGTGCTCGGTCGCTACCGCCGCGGCGACGCGCCCGGCCCGCACACCGTCCATACCCCGATGCAGCCGCTCACCGACATCAAGAGCGCCGTGCGAGGCGGAGGCTGAACCCGTGGCCGACGACGTGATCCAGTCCGGCGAAGGCGCAGGCGACCAGATTGCCGCGGTGCCGCGCATCTCGCTCCAGGCGTTCTGCGAAACGTCTGAGCTCGCCTCCATCATTGCCGATGCGGCCGAGGACCGGCGCATGGACAAGGCCCATGTGCGCGTCCAGATGGGCGGCGCCGCCGGTGCCGTCGAGGCCTACCGCTCCGCTCCGACCCCGAATGTCGTCATTCTAGAGACACTCGGCCGCAAGGGCGAGATCCTCGGCCATCTCGACGAACTCGCCGAGGTCTGCGACGCCACCACCAAGGTGATCGTCATCGGGCAGGTGAACGACATCATCCTCTATCGCGAGCTGATGGGACGGGGTGTCAGCGAGTATCTCATCGGACCGGTGGGTGTGCTCGACGTCATCCGTGCCGTCTCTGGCCTCTATGCCACGGAAGGCGCCAAGCCCGTCGGCCGGATCATCGCCGTGATCGGCGCCAAGGGCGGCGTCGGGGCTTCCACCATCGCCCACAATCTCGCCTGGGCCATCTCCCGGGACGTCGGCGCCGACACCTGCATCGCCGACATGGACATCGCCTTCGGCACCGGCGGCCTCGACTTCAACCAGGACCCGCCCCAGGGTATCGCCGAGGCGGTCTTCTCGCCCGATCGCGTCGATACGGCCTTCGTCGACCGCCTGCTGTCGCGTTGCTCCGACAATCTCTCGCTCCTTGCGGCCCCGGCCACTCTCGAGCGCGTCGGCGATCTCGGCCCCGAGGCCTTCGACCCGCTGCTCGACATTCTGAAGTCGACGACGCCCTCCATCGTTCTCGACCTGCCGCACGCCTGGACCGGCTGGACGCGCCGCAGCCTGATCAACGCCGACGAGATCCTCGTCGTCGCGACGCCCGACCTCGCCAATCTGCGCAACGCCAAGAACCTCATGGACCTGCTCAAGGCGTCGCGGCCGAACGATGCGCCGCCGCGCTACGTCCTCAACCAGGCCGGTGTCGCCAAGCGGCCGGAGATCAAGCCGGCGGACTTCGCCAAGGCGCTGGAGTCGGAGCCCATCGCGGTCATTCCCTTCGATCCCCAGCTCTTCGGCACGGCCGCGAACAACGGCCAGATGATCGCCGAGATGGAACCGGGTCACCGGGTAGCGCAGCAGTTCACCGATCTCGCGCTCGCCCTCACCGGGCGGCACGACACCCGCAAGCAGAAGGCGGGAATTCTCGGACCGCTTTCGCCCCTCCTCGAGAGGCTCACGCAGCGTCGCAAGAAGGCCTGAGGGTCGATCGAAACCATCTGAGGCAGCATGTTCGGCAAGCGCGGAAATTCCGGTTCAGGCTTCGGGCGTCAGCCACCCGCGGGGGGCACGACCCTTGAGCGCGCACCCGCGCCCACGGCAGCTCCCGCCCGCGCCGCCGAACCCGTCCGTACGCCGACCGTCGCCTCGCCGCCTCTCGCTCCCGCCCCTCCGCCGCCGCCGGCTCCGGAAGAGCGCCAGCGCTCCTCGTCCTTCTACGAGACCAAGAGCCAGGTCTTCGGCGCCCTGATCGAGGCCATCGACCTCTCCCAGCTCGCCAAGCTCGACGCCCAGTCGGCGCGCGAGGAAATCCGCGACATCGTCAACGAGATCATCACGATCAAGAACATCGTGATGTCGATCGCCGAGCAGGAGGACCTGCTCGAGGACATCTGCAACGACGTGCTCGGCTACGGCCCGCTGGAGCCGCTGCTGGCCCGCGACGACATCGCCGACATCATGGTCAACGGCCCGAACACGGTCTACATCGAGGTCTCCGGCAAGATCTCCAAGACCGGCGTGCGCTTCCGCGACGGCGCGCAGCTGATGAACATCTGCCAGCGCATCGTCAGCCAGGTCGGCCGCCGCGTCGACGAATCCTCGCCGATCTGCGACGCCCGTCTTCCCGACGGCTCCCGCGTCAACGTCATCGCCCCGCCGCTGGCCATCGACGGCGCCGCGCTCACCATCCGCAAGTTCAAGAAGGACAAGCTGACGCTCGAGCAGCTCGTCAAATACAACTCCATCTCGCCCGAGGGCGCCGAGATCCTCAAGATCATCGGTCGCGTCCGCTGCAACGTCGTCGTCTCCGGCGGTACCGGTTCCGGCAAGACCACCCTGCTCAATTGCCTGACCCGCTACATCGATTCCGACGAGCGCATCATCACCTGCGAGGACGCCGCCGAACTCCAGCTGCAGCAGCCCCACGTGGTCCGTCTCGAAACGCGTCCGCCGAACCTCGAGGGCGAGGGCCGTGTCACCATGACCGACCTCGTCAAGAACTGCCTGCGTATGCGTCCCGAGCGGATCATCGTCGGCGAGGTCCGCGGCCCCGAGGTCTTCGATCTCCTGCAGGCCATGAACACGGGCCATGACGGCTCGATGGGCACCATCCACGCCAACTCGCCGCGCGAATGCCTGTCGCGCATGGAATCGATGATCGCCATGGGCGGCTATTCGCTGCCGGCCAAGACCGTGCGCGAGATCATCGTCGGCTCGGTCGACGTCATCGTCCAGGCGGCCCGCCTGCGCGACGGCTCGCGTCGCATCACCCACATCACCGAGGTCCTCGGCCTCGAGGGCGACACCCCGATCACCCAGGACCTCTTCGTCTACGAGATGCTGGGCGAGGACGAGAACGGCAAGATCGTCGGCCGCCACCGTTCGACCGGCATCGGCCGCCCGAAGTTCTGGGATCGCGCCCGCTACTACAACGAGGACAAGCGCCTTGCGGCCGCGCTCGACGCCGCCGACGTCGGCGAGCCGATGAGCTGACGCCATGCCGGAACTCGATACGCTCGCCATCATCGGTCTCGCCATCATCTGCGCCGGCGGCCTTGCCTATGCGCTGATCTATCCGTTGCTGTCGGGCGAGGTGAAGGCCGAGAAGCGGCGCGAGGCGGTCGCCCAGGTCGCGGCGCGCCCGACCCGCGCCAAGGTCGACGAGGCCACGGCGAAGCGCAGCAGCGTGGAGGACACGCTCAAGGAGCTGGAGCGTCGGAACAAGAATTCCTCCCGGCCGCCGCTGCAGACGCGCATCGCGCAGGCGGGCCTGACCTGGTCCACCCGCAAGTTCTACATCATCTCGGTGGTGCTCGGCGCCATCGGCTTCGTCGTGCCGCTGATTATGGGGCTTTCGCTTCTGCCGGCGGGCGCGGCGGCCCTCGCCTTCGGCCTCGGCCTGCCTCAGTGGATCCTCAATTTCCTGAAGAAGCGCCGCATGATGGCCTTCCTCAACGAGCTCGCCAATTCGGTCGACGTGATCGTCCGCGGTGTGAAGGCGGGTCTGCCGCTGGGCGATTGTCTGCGCATCATCGCCACCGAGGCGCAGGAGCCCGTCCGCAGCGAGTTCCGCCACATCATCGAGCAGACCACCCTCGGCATCCCGCTGCACGAGGCGGTGATGAAGCTCTACGAGCGCATGCCGGTGGCGGAAGCGAACTTCTTCTGCATCGTCGTCTCCATCCAGCAGAAGGCCGGCGGCAATCTCTCCGAGACCCTCGGCAACCTGTCCAAGGTGCTGCGCGACCGCAAGAAGATGAAGTCCAAGATCGTCGCCCTGTCGCAGGAGGCGAAATCGTCCGCTGCCATCATCGCCTGCCTGCCGCCGGCGGTGATGTTCTTCGTCTACATCTCCACGCCGCAGTACATCTCGTTGCTGTGGACCACCGACATGGGTCGACTCCTGCTGGCGATCTGCCTGTTCTGGATGTTCACCGGCGTCATGGTCATGCGCAAGATGATCAATTTCGACTTCTGATGGGAGGGCGGAAGCCATGCTGAAGCTCGTCATCGAGAAGCTCCACGACCGCGACTTCATCGTCCAGATGCTGATCGCCATCGCGGTCTGCGCCACCGTCCTGACCTTCGCCATGCCGCTGCTGGCCGGTGACAATCTCGGCCGCCGCATGAAGGCGGTCTCGGTCGAGCGCAATCGCATCCGCGAGCGCGAACGGGCAAGGCTCGCCAAGGGCGAACGCGTCAGCGTCCGGCGCACGCCGAAGGCCTGGATGATGCAGATCGTCGACCGCCTTCAACTCGGCAAGCACCTCGCGCAGGAAGAGGCGCGCGAGAAGCTCATCCAGGCCGGCTATCGCGGCCAGGCGCCCTATATCGTCTTCCTGTTCTTCCGCATGGTGGTGCCCATCGTCACGGTGATGGTGGCGCTGGTCTATCTTTTCGCCATCAACGATCTCGGCCAGCCGGCGGTGGTACGCATCCTCGCGGCGCTCTTCGCCGCCTATGTCGGCCTGCAGCTGCCGATGCTGTTCCTCAAGAACAAGATCGACAAGCGCAAGACCTCGATCCGACGCGCCTTTCCCGACGCGCTCGACATGCTGCTGATCTGCGTGGAAAGCGGCATGTCCATCGAGATGGCGTTCAAGCGCGTCAGTGCCGAGGTCGGTACCCAGTCGATCGAACTGGCGGAGGAGCTGGCGCTGACCACGGCGGAGCTGTCCTACCTCCAGGATCGTCGCATGGCCTATGAGAACCTCGCCAAGCGCACCGATCTCGACGGCGTGCGGGCCGTCACGATGGCGCTGATCCAGTCCGAGCGCTACGGAACCCCGCTGTCGCAGACGCTGCGTGTCATGGCGCAGGAAAACCGCGACATGCGCATGTCGGAGGCCGAGAAGAAGGCGGCCTCCCTGCCGCCGAAACTCACCGTTCCGATGATCGTCTTCTTCCTGCCCTGCCTCTTCGTCGTCATCATGGGCCCGGCGGCCATCCGGCTCACCGGCGCCAACTGACCGGTCAGGTCGGCCCCGCCTCGATCGGCATGGTGTCGAGCGGCGCCACCTCGTCGGCAGGGCCGGCATGGCGGCCGGGGCCGCCCGAGACGACCTCGGCGGTCGCCAGACGCCGATAGAGGTTGCGCGAGCGGCGGAGCGGCCACCAGTCGTAGAAGAGGATCTGCGCCGGCCGCCAGTTGGCGACCCAGCCGAAGACGGAAATGCCGTCGCGCAGACCCTCGCGCCAGCCGTCGGGAAGAGCGGAGTTGTCCACCACCCGCGACAGCATGGTGCAGAAGGCCAGCACCGTCAGGCCGATCGCCAGGGAGATCACCCCGGTCCGGATCAGCTTGCGGAAGTTCTGGTGTTCGCCTGCCGCGAGCCGCGCGAAATGCATCCGCAGCACCTCCTCGAGGTGCCGTGCGTCGGCGGCCCCGGCCGGCTTGCCGCGAATGCTGAGAGCGATGACGAAGCGGTTGCCGCGGGGCGCGTACCAGGCCTCGGAGGCGATGTACTGGGCCGCCGTCGTATTGAGGCTGAACTCGTGGAACGGCGAGGGATCGAACGTGGAGAAGAGTTGCTCCAGGTCGCGGACGTCGAGCGCGATCCGGGTGTGGCGGGGCATGGGTGCGTCCTCGCTGGCGAAGTCTGGTAACCGCGTGTCCCGGACGGGACCGGATGCGTGCCGTCAGGCCTTCGCCAGCCGTTCGCGCCGCATCAGAAGCCATCCAACGATGGCGAGGTTCACCAGGTTCCACAGGATGCCGTTGACGAAGGCCGCGTGGTAGGACCGCGTCAGGTCGAAGATGACGCCCGAGATCCAGCCGCCGAAGGCCATGCCGAGCAGCGTCGCCATCAGCGCGATGCCGACCCGCGTGCCGGCCTCCCCCGGCGAGAAGTACTCGCGCACGATGATGGCGTAGCTCGGCACGATGCCGCCCTGGAACAGCCCGAAGAGGATGGAGAAGATGTAGAGTGGCGTCAGCGCGTCGGAGGTGAGGAACAGCACCAGGGCGAGGCCCTGAAGCGTCGATCCCAGCAGGAGGGTGGCGAGGCCGCCGATGCGGTCGGCGACGAAGCCGGAGCCGACGCGGCTGATGATGCCGAAGGCCAGCATCAGCGACAGCATCTCCGAGCCGCGCGCCACGCCGTAGCCGAGATCGGCGCAGTAGGCGACGATATGGACCTGGGGCATGGACATGGCGACGCAGCAGGCCACGCCGGCGATCGCCAGCAGCAGCATCAGCATGTTCGGCGACAGGCCGAGCGCCGCGGGGCTCGCCGAGCGGGCAAGACTGGTCGAACCCACCACCGCCACCGGCGCCGGTCGGCGCAGCAGCATGGCGAGCGGCAGCATCAGCACCACGACGGAGACAGCGATGATGAGGTGTGTCGTCCGCCAGCCGACGCTCTCCAGGGTGAAGCGCACGATCTGCGGCCATACCGCGCCGGCGAGGTAATTGCCCGAGGCGGCGATGGCGACGGCGATGCCGCGTCGCCGGTCGAACCAGAAGGAGACATGGGCGAGAAGCGGCCCGAACACCGCCGCCGAACCGAGGCCGATCAGCACTCCGTGCGCGACCGCGAAGATGTAGACGGACGGTGACAGCGCCGCCGCGACATAGCCGGCGCACAGCAGCAGCGTGCCGCCGATGACCGGCGCCATGATGCCGTAGCGGTCCGACAGGCGCCCCATGAGCACGCCGCCGCCGGCAAAGCCGAGCATGGCGAAGGTGTAGGGCAGTGCGGCCTCGCCGCGGCCGACGCCGAAGTCGGCCTGCACCGCCGGCATCACCACGACGACCGACCACATGCCGACCCCGCCGATGGTGCCGAGCGCCAGGGCGATCGCCAGCCTCATCCAGGCGGCTGGTCCGTCAATCGCCTCGGCCGGCGTGGAGTGGTCGTCACGGGGGGAATGTTGCAAGGGAGCCTGCCTGACAGACGGTTCGGTGGAACGCTAGCATTCCCATCCTGCACAAAACAGCGGCAGCGCTGCGCAGCCGCCGTGCAGGATCCGTGGCTCAGGTGCTGCGGCCGCCCATCGCGCCGGCCACCGCGGCGCCGACCCAGCCGGCGATCATCAGGCTGCCGCCGGTGGGCGCCGCCATGGGGAACAGCCCGGTTCCGGCAAAGGCGCGCATCGCCAGGTCGCCGCAGAAGAGGATCGTCCCGGTGATGAGGGTCCATGCTGCGATCCGCGCCGCGAGATCATGCATCAGGCCGGCCTTTCGCCCGATGGCCAGGGCCATGACCGCGGGCGCCTGAAGCGACAGCATGGTTGCCGCCACCGGGAGATTTGTGCTGGCATAGGCATGAGATCCGAGGGCGGCGAAGACGACGCCCGTCGCGCCCATCAGGCCGGCGAGGACAAGGAGAAGGCGTGTGGCTGACATGGCGGACCGCTGTGCTTTGGGGCCGCAACCATGCAGGCGGGATGTCCGCCGTCAATGGGCGATGGCGCGCCTCAGCCGGCCGGGACCGGGATGGGCAGCGGCGCGGACGGCTGTGCCCTGGCAAGGGACGGCTTGCGCGAGGTGGCCCGCAGCAGGGCGAGTTCCTCATCGATCTGTTTCTCGGTGAGGGCCCGGTAGCGGCGCAGCAGCCCGCGGGGGTCGGGGGCAGGCTTGCGCCACCGCCGGCAGAAAGAGGACACCAGCGAAACGAAGATGTTCTCGTCGAGGGCGACGGCGCGGGCCATGGCCTCGAAAGGCTCCACGCGCCCGCGCGCGAGCGCGGTGATCAGCGCCTCCCGCTCGATCCCGAGGGTGGCGCCGAGCAGTTCGATGGCCGGCATCACCTGGTCGGTGGCCGCGAACAGGGTCAGCGCTTCCGCCAGCGACTTGGTGCCGGCCTTGACGTCCCGTCGCACCTCATGGGCGTTGGCCTGCGAGTCCTGGTGCAGACGCATCCGCCGGATCTTCGCCGGGATGGCCTCGGACGCGATCTTCTGCGCCTCCAGGACGGCCTCGCGGTCGAGCCTTTCGTACAGGGTCGACTTCAGATGGTCGGGAACGACAAGCGCGAGCCTGCGTGCGTCCTCCGCTTCGAGCTCCGGCCGATTGCAGAGCTGGATCTGCAGGTTGAGGTCGTGCGACGCCCGCGTCACCAGGCGCGAGAAGGCCTTGCGGGAGAGCTTGGCGAACTTGTTGGCCGTCAGCGTCCGGACGGTTCGGGCATCGCCGGCCTCGGCCAGGGCTTCCGCCGCCTCGGTCGACAGGTCCTCGCGCTCGGCCATGACGCGGGTGTCGATGAATCGGCGCTGCTTGCCGAGGTTGAGGATCGTCGCCGGCTCGGGGGTCGCATGGCCGAGGGATATCTCGGCGATCAGTTCCTCGTCCTTGTCGATGACTGCGAAGGTGCGGGGCAGGTCGAGATCGAGGGCGCCGAAACTGCGGGCGAAATAGACGCGCCGCTCGATCGGCATGGGCGGCAGGAGATGGGCGACGATACGGTCGAGGCGCTCCTGGGCCTTGGCCGACGGGCGCGGCCGGTCGGGGCCGAACTGACCGAGCACGCTGGTCACCAGCGCCTGTTGCGCTGCCGGCGGCAGTTGCTCCACGGCAGCCAGAACCTGTTCGACGGGATTCTCGAGGGATGGGAGCATGCCGGACCACGACGGGGGAGGTGACGGTAGGAGAATGCCTCCACTTCGATAACGTTACGTAAATGGAAACGCGCCGCGGGACTCGCGTCAGTTGCAGCCGTCATTCAACCATGTGGTTGACAAATGCCGGTGGACCGCCCATCATCAACCACATGGTTGAATTATCTCCCTCACGCCTCGACGCCATCTTCCACGCCCTTGGCGACGCCACGCGCCGCGAGATGCTGCGGCACCTTGCCGAAGGGGACCAGACGGTCGGCCGGCTGGCCGAGCCCTTCGCCATGTCGCTTGCGGCCGCCTCGAAGCACATCAAGGCGCTCGAAGGTGCTGGCCTCATCACCCGCGAGATCCGCGGCCGCACCCACTGGTGCCGCCTCGCCCCGGGGCCGCTTGCCGGTGCCCACGAATGGCTCGGCTTCTACGAGCGCTTCTGGACCGGCCGCCTCGACGTGCTCGAGCGACTCCTGCGTGAGGAGGGCGACGCGAAGACTTCCAACCCCCAAGGAGACGCAACATGACGGACCTCGAGACCCTCGACCCCTACGGCGCGCTGACGGAGCCCGCGACGCTCACCATCCGCCGGCTGCTGCCGGGGCCAGCCGAGCGCATCTGGGGCTATCTCACCGACAGCGATCTGCGTCGCAAATGGCTGGCCGCGGGCGCCATGGAGATGAAGGCCGGCTCCGCCTTCGAACTCGTCTGGCGCAACAGCGAACTCGATGACCCGCCGAGCCAGCGGCCGGAGGGATTCTCCGAGGAGCACCGGATGGCGGGGCGTATCCTCGAAGCCGATCCGCCGCGGCGCCTCGTCATCACCTGGGGAACCGAGGGTGGCTCGGTCGCCTTCGATCTGGAGTCGCGGGGCGGCGATGTTCTGCTGACGGTCACCCACAGGCGGTTGGTCGACCGTACGTCCATGCTCAACGTGTCGGCGGGCTGGCACATGCATCTCGACGTGCTGTTGGCGCGGCTGACGGGCAGGCCGCGCGAGGCCTTCTGGTCCGGCTGGATCCGGCTCAAGGAGGAGTACGCCGGGCGCCTGCCGGCGTGAGCGGCCTAGCCGGCGATCGCGGTGGCCCGCGATCGCAGCGTCACCACCCGGGTGCGGCCGAGGCGACGTGACAGCGCCGCCTCGCTGTCCAGCCCGGGTGCGTGCCCGCCGATCTCGCGGTAGTGGCCGCGCGACAGCAGCAGACCCTGGTCGGGCCTTGCCCCCCGGCCAAGCAGGAAGGCCAGTCGCGCCCGCATGAGCTGCAGTTTCGCCGCCATGCCATAGTCGTCGACACCGAGGGCGAAGGCCGCGGCGCGCCGGTCGGCCTCGCCGCGCCGGTTCACCTGGTCGAGGAAACCGCGCACCTCGCGAATCCAGCCCTCGTCCAGCACCACTCCCGGGCGGACGAACATCAGCCAAGGCGCCTTGCTGCCTGCCGCCGCCGCCGCGAGCCTCGCACCGACATCGGCAGGTCCCTGCACGAACCGGCAGCCCGCGACATCGGCGACAGCCTCCGTCCCGTCGTCCGACCCCCCATCGGCGACGATCGCCTCGACGATGAGCCCGTCGGCCGCGCCGGCGACCAGCGCTGCGAGGGTCGGCACCAGGCGGCGCTCGTCGTTCAGGGTGGGAATGATGACGCTGATCACGGCAGGGGAACAATCCTTTCGCAATGCAGTATAATCGCTCGGCGCCGCATTCATCCAGCCTTCATCGCACCGTCACGAAACGGCCCTCGGGGCCTGATCAATGGCGTCGCGGTTGAAATGGGGTCGCGAAAGCGCCTAAAGAAACGCGCCGCAGCAATCGGCCCCGTCCGGCGTCGGTGCAGCGCAAGACAAGACCGGGAATTCGACCATGACGCAATGGGTCTTCACCTTCGGCGACGGCAAGGCCGAGGGGCAGTCGAGCATGCGCGACCTGCTCGGGGGCAAGGGCGCCAACCTCGCGGAAATGTCGAACATGGGCCTGCCCGTGCCGCCCGGCTTCACCATCACCACCGGCGTCTGCACCTGGTACTATGCGAACGGCCGCAGCTATCCGGCCGAACTCAACGCCCAGGTCGAGGCAGGCCTCGCGCAGATCGGAAAGCTGACCGGTAAGGTCTTCGGCGACGCCGCGAACCCGCTGCTCGTTTCGGTGCGCTCCGGCGCTCGCGCCTCCATGCCCGGCATGATGGACACCATCCTCAACCTCGGTCTCAACGACACCACCGTCGAGGCCGTGGCGTCGGGCTCGGGCGACGCCCGTTTCGCCTATGACAGCTACCGCCGCTTCATCCAGATGTATTCGAACGTCGTGCTCGACGTGGACCACCACAATTTCGAGGAGATCCTCGAGGTCTACAAGGAGCGCAAGGGCCTGACCCTCGACACCGATCTGTCGGCGGACGACTGGAGGCACCTCGTCGGCGAGTACAAGCGCCGGGTCGAGGAGGAGACCGGCAAGCCCTTCCCGCAGGACCCGCGCGAGCAGCTCTGGGGCGCCGTCGGTGCGGTGTTCTCGTCCTGGATGAACCAGCGCGCCATCACCTATCGTCGCCTCCACTCCATTCCCGAGAGCTGGGGCACGGCGGTCAACGTCCAGGCCATGGTCTTCGGCAACATGGGCGAAACCTCCGCGACCGGCGTCGCCTTCACTCGCAACCCCTCGACCGGCGCGAAGGAACTCTATGGCGAGTTCCTGATCAACGCCCAGGGCGAGGACGTGGTGGCCGGCATCCGCACGCCGCAGAATATCACCGAAGCCGCGCGCATCGCCGCGGGTTCCGACAAGCCCTCGATGGAGACGGCTCTCCCGGAAGTCTACCGCCAGTTCATCGAGGTCGCTGCAACCCTCGAGAAGCACTATCGCGACATGCAGGACCTCGAGTTCACGGTCGAGCGCGGCAAGCTGTGGATGCTGCAGACCCGCAACGGCAAGCGGACCGCCAAGGCGAGCCTGCGCATCGCCGTCGAACTCGCCAATGAGGGCGTCCTCACCCGCGCCGAGGCGGTGTCGCGCGTCGAGCCGGCGTCCCTCGACCAGCTTCTCCATCCGACGATCGATCCGAAGGCCGAGCGTCGCGTGCTGGCGACCGGCCTGCCGGCCTCCCCCGGCGCTGCCCAGGGCGAGATCGTCTTCTCCTCCGACGAAGCCGAGTCCATGAAGGCCGCCGGCCACAAGGTCATCCTGGTGCGCGTCGAGACGAGCCCCGAGGACATTCACGGCATGCACGCGGCGGAAGGCATCCTCACCACGCGCGGCGGCATGACCAGTCACGCTGCTGTCGTCGCCCGCGGCATGGGCAAGCCCTGCGTCTCCGGTGCCGGCTCGCTGCGCGTCGACTATGCGGCGCAGACCATGTCGATTGCCGGCAAGGTGCTGAAGAAGGGCGACGTCGTCACCATCGACGGCTCGACCGGCCAGGTCCTCCTCGGCGAGGTGGCGATGCTGCAGCCGGAACTCTCCGGAGAGTTCGCCACCCTCATGGGCTGGGCCGACGAGGTCCGCCGCCTGAAGGTGCGCACCAATGCCGAGACGCCGGCCGATGCCCGCGTCGCGGTGAAATTCGGCGCCGAGGGCATCGGCCTCTGCCGGACCGAGCACATGTTCTTCGACGAGGACCGCATCGTCGCCGTGCGCGAGATGATCC
>VFQR01000839.1_pt1 | contig 31104 bp, 25 predicted proteins | sample 3512321 | NCBI WGS metagenome assembly VFQR01 (sample SAMN10412374, study PRJNA504923) | tailings metagenome | isolation source: Relicate 3 Philex TSF1 revegetated site | place: Philippines: Tuba, Benguet | collected 2017-08-29 | reverse complement strand
TGTCGAAGCTCTCGTTTCGCTCGGGGCGGAAGAAGTTCCAGCCGCGCTGCAGGTGGCGGATCAGCGAATGCGCCTTGTACTGCGTGGCCACCCCGATGCGGCGGATGCCCGAGTTCAGCGCGTTCGACAGCGCGAAGTCGATGATGCGCGTCTTGCCGCCGAAATAGACGGCGGGCTTGGCGCGCCGGTCCGTCAGTTCCTTCAGCCGGCTGCCGCGTCCGCCGGCCAGCACATAGGCCATCGCGTCGCGCGCGAGCGGTTGTGTCCGCTTCTCAACCATCCTCTCCTCCCCTCCTGGCCGTCAATGCGGCACGTATTCGAACATCATGGTCGCCAGCGGCGGCACGACCATCGTGGCAACGGCCCCTCCTCCGGGTCGTTCCACGCGCGCCTCCACGGCGCCGGCATTGCCCGTGCCGCTGCCGCCATAGTCGCGCGCGTCGGTATTGAGGATTTCCCGCCAGACGCCCTCCGCCGGCACGGGAACCCGGTAGTGCTCGCGCGCAACCGGCGTGAAGTTCGAAACGACGAGCACCGGCGGCGCGTCGGGCGCGTGGCGCAGCCAGGCGAAGACGGAGTTCTCGCGGTCGTCGACCACGGCCCAGGAGAAGCCCTCCGCCTCGCAGTCGCGCCGGTAGAGCGCCGGTTTCCCGCGATAGAGCCGGTTGAGGTCGCGCACGAGCTTGCGGACGCCGTCATGCGCGGGAAAGTCGAGCAGGTGCCAGTCGAGCGCGCGCGCCTCGCTCCATTCCGCGCGCTGGGCGAATTCCTGTCCCATGAAGAGGAGCTTCTTGCCGGGATAGCCCCACATGAAGCCGTAGTAGGCGCGCAGCGTGGCGAATTTCTGCCAGTCGTCGCCCGCCATCTTGGTCAGCAGCGTGCCCTTGCCGTGCACCACCTCGTCATGGCTCAGCGGCAGCACGAAATTCTCCGAGAAGGCGTAGAGCAGCCCGAAGGTGATCTCGTCGTGGTGGTGCGTGCGATGCACGGGCTCGCGCGCCAGATACTTCAGCGTGTCGTGCATGAAGCCCATGTTCCACTTGAAGCCGAAGCCGAGCCCGCCCTCGTGGACGGGTTGGGAAACGCCGGGCCACGAGGTCGATTCCTCCGCGATGGTCATGACGCCGGGATGGGCGGCGTAGACCGCCGCGTTCATCTTTCTGAGAAACTCCACCGCCTCGAGGTTCTCGCGCCCGCCGTGCTGGTTGGGGATCCATTCCCCCTCCTTGCGCGAATAGTCGAGGTAGAGCATCGAGGCGACCGCATCGACGCGCAGCCCGTCGAGGTGGAAACGCTCCGGCCAGAAAAGCGCGTTGTTGACGAGATAGGCCGAGACCTCGCGCCGCCCGAAATTGTAGATGGCGGTGTTCCAGTCCGGGTGGAAGCCCTTCCTCGGATCGGCGTGCTCGTAGAGCGCGGTTCCGTCGAACTTGGCCAGCCCGTGCTCGTCGGTCGGGAAATGCGCCGGCACCCAGTCGAGGATCACCCCGATGCCGGCCCGGTGTGCGCCGTCCACGAAACGCGCGAAGCCTTCCGGGTCGCCGAAGCGTGCCGTCGGCGCGTAGAGGCCGGTCGTCTGGTAGCCCCAGGACGGGTCATAGGGGTGCTCGGTGATCGGCAGGAACTCGACATGGGTGAAGCCCATCTCCACGAGATAGGGAATCAGCCGGTCGGCGAGCATGTCCCACGACAGGAAGTTGCCGTTTTCGTCGCGCTGCCACGAGCCTGCATGCACCTCGTAGATGGAGATCGCCTCGCGCCGCTTGTCGGCCTTTGCCCAGAAGTCGCAATGCGCCCGGTCTCCCCACTCGTGGGCGAGCGGCCCGGCGGTGATCGAGGCGGTCGCGGGCCGCATCTCCGAGCGGAAGGCGAAGGGGTCGGCCTTGAGCGGCAGCCTTTTGCCGCGCGGCCCGACGATCTCGAACTTGTAGGGCTCGTCGCGGCCGATGCCCGGCACGAAGATTTCCCAGATGCCGGTGTCGCGCCTCAGCCGCATGACGTGCCGGCGGCCGTCCCAGGCATTAAACAGGCCGACCACCGAGACGCGCTTGGCATTGGGCGCCCAGACCGCGAAATGCACGCCGCTTTCGCCCTCGTGCTCCATGAGATGGGCGCCGAGCTTGTCGAAGAGCCTGAGATGCGAGCCCTCGGCGATGTAGTAGTCGTCCATCGGCCCCAGCACCGGCCCGAAGGAATAGGCGTCGCCGACCAGCCATTCCCCGTCACGGTTCTTCGCGCGATGGCGCAGCGGCTGGCGCCGGTCGATCGCGACCATTCCGTCGAAGAACCCGGCATCGTTGCGCCGGTCGAGCTTGCCGATCGCCTTTCCGCCGAGCGTCAGCGCCTCGACGGTCTCGGCATGCGGGATGAAGCAGCGCGCGACGAAGCCCGCTTCCGTCTCATGCAGGCCGAGCACGGCGAAGGGGTCGCCATGGCGGCCCTCCACGATCGCGTCGATATCGCTCTTCCTGGTGAGCGTCACCGGCTTGCCCGGCTTGCGCTGCGCGGTCATGTCGAGCGATGCCCCTCATCCCGGCAGGGGGATGAGGAACGGCGCCCGCCTCGATGACCTGCGCCTCCCCTCATGCCGGCACGTTCCAGATCTCCGACGCATATTGCCGGATCGTCCGGTCGGACGAGAACCAGCCGACGCGGGCGGTGTTGCGGATCGTCTTGGCGTACCATTTGGCCTCGTCGGCCCACAGCGCGTCCACCTTGCGCTGGGCGCCCGCATAGGCGTCGAAATCGGCGGCCACCATGAACCAGTCGTGGTCGTAGAGCCCGCCCACCAGCTCCTTGTAGCGGTCGGGGTCGTCGGGCGAGAAGACGCCGGACGAGATCGCCTCCAGCGCCTGGCGCAGCTCGGGCGAGCCTTCGATGATGGCGCGCGGCTCGTAGCCGCCCGAACGGCGGGCCGCCACCTCGTCGGCCTTCAGGCCGAAGATGACGATGTTCTGCGGCCCCACGCACTCCCTGATCTCGACATTGGCGCCGTCGAGCGTGCCGATCGTCAGCGCGCCGTTGAGCGCGAACTTCATGTTGCCGGTGCCCGACGCCTCCAGCCCCGCCGTCGAGATCTGCTCCGACAGATCCGCCGCCGGTACCATGATCTCGGCCATCGAGACGTTGTAGTTCGGCACGAACACGACCTTCAGCAGCCCGCGCACCGAGGGGTCGGAATTGATCACCCGCCCGACGTCGTTGGCGAGCTTTATGATGAGCTTGGCGTTGTGGTAGCTGGGCGCCGCCTTGCCGGCGAAGATCTTCACCCTCGGCGTCCAGTCGCGCTCGGGATGCGAGCGGATCTGGTCGTAGAGCGCCACCGCCTCGATGATGTTGAGGAGCTGGCGCTTGTATTCGTGGATGCGCTTGATCTGGATGTCGAACAGGGCCGACGGATCGACCGACAGCCCCATGCGCTCGCGTATCACCTGCGCCAGCCGCTCCTTGGCGCCGCGCTTGACGCGGGCGAAACGCTCCTGGAAGGCGCGGTCGTCGGCAAACGGCACCAGCTTCTTCAGCTGGTCCACGTCGTCCATGAAGCCGTCGCCGATCGCTTCCTGCACGGTCCTGACCAGCCCGGGATTGCACTGCAGCAGCCAGCGGCGCGGCGTGATCCCGTTGGTCTTGTTGTTGATGCGCTCGGGATAGAGCGTGTGGAGGTCGGCGAACACCGTCTCCTTCATCAGGTCGGTATGCAGCGCCGAGACGCCGTTGACGGAATGCGAGCCGGCGAAGGCGAGGTTGCCCATCCTGACCCGGCGCTCGCCATCCTCGTAGATCAGCGAGATGCGGCGAATGTGCTCGTCATCGAACTTCTTCGACGCCCGCGCCTCCCTCAGCAGTTCGGCGTTGATGCCGTAGACGATCTGCATGTGGCGCGGCAGCAGCCGCTCGAACAGCGGCACCGGCCAGCTTTCCAGCGCTTCGGGCAGCAGCGTGTGGTTGGTGTAGGCGAAGGTCGCCTTGGTGATCTTCCACGCGAAGGCGAAGTCTATGCCGTGCACGTCCATCAGGATGCGCATCAGCTCGGCGACGGCGACCGCGGGATGCGTGTCGTTGAGGTGGATGGCGGCCTTGTCGGGCAGCGTCGCCAGGTCGCCGAACTTGCCGACATGGCGGTCGACGATGTCCTGGATGGAGGCGGCGGTGAAGAAGTATTCCTGTCTCAGCCGCAGTTCCTGCCCGGCCTGGTGGGAATCGGCCGGATAGAGCACGCGCGTCAGCGCCTCGGCCTTGTTGCTCTCGCGCAGCGCGCCGATGTGGTCGCCCGCGTTGAAGGCGGCGAGCAGGATCGGGTCGATCGGCATCGCCGCCCACAGCCTCAGCGTGTTGACGCGATTTCCCCGCCAGCCCACCACGGGCGTGTCGTAGGCGACCGCCACGACGCGGTCCTGCGGCCGCCAGACATGGCGCTCCAGCCGGCCGAACTTGTCGGTCACGGACTCCACCGCGCCCCCGAAGCCGACCTCGATGGAGCGCTCCCGACGCTCGAATTCCCATGGATTTCCGTGGCTCAGCCAGGTTTCCGGAAGCTCCACCTGCCAGCCGTCATGGATTTCCTGGCGGAACAGCCCGTGGACGTAGCGGATGCCGTAGCCATGGGCGGGGATGTCGACGGTGGCCATGGATTCCATGAAGCAGGCGGCGAGCCGCCCGAGGCCGCCATTGCCCAGAGCGGCGTCGGGCTCGAGCGCGGCGATCAGGTCGATGTCGACGTCGAGCGAGGCGAGCGCGGCGCGCATCTCCTCCATCAGCCCCATGTTGGAGAAGGCGTCGCGCATCAGGCGGCCGATGAGGAATTCCATCGACAGGTAGTAGACGCGCTTGGCGCCGGAATCGTAGGCGCGCTTGGTGCTCTCGATCCAGCGCTCGACCACGCGGTCGCGCACGACCTGGATCGAGGCGCTCAGCCAGTCGTGCGGGGTGGCGACCGCCGCGTTCTTGCCGATCCGGTAGGTCAGCGCCTGCACGATCTCGGCGGCGAGAGCGTCCGGCTCGGCCGGCTGTGCGACGGGAAGTGGAAGGTCCGACGTACTCGCACGCATCGCGATGCTCTTTCGTCAATTGCGGGGCTGCGGCGCGCCGCGCCGCGATCCCGCCGGTCAGTCCTCCCGCGCCCACGTTAGCGCGGCCGATGCAGGGAGAGAACGGAAAAATGCGCTCCCCCTCCCGCTCACGCCACGGCAGCTAGCTCGCGCGGCGGCTCCTTCGCCCCGGTCATGAAGGCCACCGCGTCCGACATCGTGTATTCCTTGGGGTCGATGACGCAGAGCCGGCGCCCCAGGCGGTGGATGTGGATGCGGTCTGCCACTTCGAACACATGCGGCATGTTGTGCGAGATCAGCACGATCGGCAGCCCGCGCGAGCGCACGTCGAGGATGAGTTCCAGCACGCGCCGCGATTCCTTCACGCCGAGCGCGGCCGTCGGCTCGTCCATGATGACGAGCTTGGAGCCGAAGGCGGCCGCCCGGGCCACGGCCACGCCCTGCCGCTGGCCGCCCGAAAGCGTCTCCACGGGCTGGTCGATGTTCTGGATCGTCATCAGGCCCAGTTCGGAGAGCTTGTCGCGGGCAACCTTGGCCATGGCCGCCCGGTCGAGCAGCTTCAGGTACTTGCCCATGAAGCCTTCCTTGCGGATTTCGCGGCCCAGGAACATGTTGTCGGCGATCGACAGCGCCGGCGACAGCGCCAGGTTCTGGTAGACGGTCTCGATGCCGGCCTCCCGCGCCTCGATCGGCGAGCGGAACTGGATTGGCTTGCCATCCAGCCTGATCTCGCCCTCGTCGGGAATGACGGCGCCGGAGATTGCCTTGATGAGCGAGGACTTGCCGGCTCCGTTGTCGCCGATGACGGCAAGGATCTCGCCCGGGTAGAGGTCGAAGTCGGCGCGGTTGAGGGCGGTGACGCGGCCGTAGCGCTTGACGAGGTTGCGGGCCGACAGGAGGGGTTCGACAGTCGGGTTCATGACGAAAGCTTCCTTATCCACTGGTCGATGGCGACGGCGATGATGGTAAGCCAGCCGATGGCGAAGACCTGCCAGAGCACGTCCACGCCGGACAGCCTCAGGCCGGAGTTGAACACGCCCACGATGAGCGCTCCCATGAGCGGCCCGATGATGGAGCCGCGGCCGCCGAACAGCGATATGCCTCCGATGACGACGGCGGTGATCGACTGCAGGTTGGCTTCCTGGAAGGACTGCGGGGAGACCGAGCCGACGCGGCCGATGGATGCCCAGGCGGCGATGGCGCAGATGAAGCCGGCGAGCACGTAGACCGAAAGCAGCGTGCGGTCGGTGCGGATGCCGGAAAGCTCGGCCGCGGCCTTGTCGTCGCCGATGGCGTAGACGTGGCGGCCCCAGGCGGTGCGGTTCAGCATGTACCAGAGCACCGCGAAGATGACGATCATCAGCACCGAGCCGTAGGTGAACTGCGCGCCGCCGATCCCGAAGGAATTGCCGAAGAACTTCAGCAGCGGCGCGCTGGCGTCGATGTCCTGGCTGCGGATCGACTGGGCGCCGGACAGCCACAGCGTCAGCGCGAAGAAGATGTTCCACGTGCCCAGCGTCACGATGAATGGCGGCAGCTTGAAGCGCGTCACGAACAGGCCGTTGACCGCGCCGGCCAGCGCACCGCCGGCAAAGCCCAGCAGGATCGCGATCGGCGTCGGCACCCCCATCATCACGGCGAGATTGCCGATGATCACAGACATCAGCACCATGATGGCGCCGACGGAAAGGTCGATGCCGGCGGTCAGGATGACGAGGCTCTGCGCCGCCGCCAGGATGCCGATGATGGAGACCTGCTGCATTATCAGCGACAGGTTGAAGGCGGAGAAGAAGCGGTCGCCGGCGATCAGCCCGAAGGCGACGACGCTCACGACCAGCACGATCACGGGCACCATGGTGGGGTTGCCGTGAAGGAAGTGCTGGATCTTGTCCACCACGGTCCTGTCGTGGCTCTCGAAGGCCGCGACGGTCTTGTCGCTCTTGTCGAGAACCGTCTCGAATTCCTGCTTGCCGCGTACGGCACCGGATGTTTCGGTCATGGGTTCCTCCCTCGCTGCCCTGCCGGGCGCGGATGGTCGGGCAGTCTGCGCCCGGATGGCATCGTCGTCAAAAACTCGTCGCGGCGGGGCTGAACGCCCCTCATCCCCCTGCCGGGACCTTCTCCCCGCCAGCGGGGAGAAGGAGGCTTGCCGCTACGCCGATACTGCTCTCCTCTCCCCGCTGGCGGGGAGAGGATGCCGGCAGGCAGGTGAGGGGCTGAGCCAGCCTACCCCCAGCACTTGTCCAGCCCCTCGGCCGAGTCGATCGACTCGACCCCGTCGGCCGGCTTGTCGGTGATCAGCGTGACGCCGGTGTCGAAGAAGTTCTTGCCGGGCGTCGGCTCGGGCCGGTTGCCCGACTTGGCGAATTCGGCGATCGCCTCGATGCCCATCGACGCCATCATCAGCGGATATTGCTGCGAGGTCGCGCCGATGACGCCTTCCTTGACGTTCTGTACGCCCGGGCAGCCGCCGTCGACAGAGACGATCAGCACGCCGTCGGCCTTGCCGAAGGAGCGCAGCGTCTCGTATGCGCCGGCCGCGGCCGGCTCGTTGATCGTGTAGACGACGTTGATGTCGGGGTTCTGCTGCAGGAGGTTTTCCATGGCCTTGCGGCCGCCCTCCTCGTTGCCGTTGGTCACGTCGTGGCCGACGATGCGCGGATCGTCCTCGTCGCCGATGCGGTTCTCGTCCTTGATGTCGATGCCGAAGCCCTTGAGGAAGCCCTGGTCGCGCAGCACGTCGACCGAGGGCGCGCTGGGCGCCAGGTCCAGAAGCGCGATCTTGGCGTTGGCGGCCTCGTCGCCGAGCGTGGCGGCCGCCCACTGGCCGATCAGTTCGCCGGCGCGGAAATTGTCGGTCGCGAACGTCGCGTCGGCCGCGTCGATCGGCTCCAGCGGCGTGTCGAGCGCGATGACCAGCAGGCCGGCGGCGCGGGCCTTCTCGACCGCGGGCACGATTGCCTTCGTGTCGGACGCGGTCAGCAGGATGCCCTTGGCGCCCGACGCGATGCAGGTCTCGATCGCCTGCACCTGGGTGTCGTGGTCGCCGTCGATCTTGCCGGCATAGGTGGAAAGCTTGACGCCAAGTTCGGCGGCCTTGGCGGTGGCGCCCTCCTTCATCTTCACGAAGAACGGGTTGATGTCGGTCTTGGTGACCAGGCAGGCGCCGACTTCCTGGGCCGAAGCCGGCGCGGCGATGGCGAGCAGGGCCGCGGTCGCGGCGGCGAATGCGGACGACTTCAGGGCAAGAGCTGATTTCACGACAAACCTCCCGGTTCAGACAGGGATCGGCACGCCAGTGGCCGATCTTCCTCGCATCGGAGCGTGCGGACCGACCGTCGCTCTCTGCCATCCAGAAAACACGGGTCCGCCCCTTCTGTCAATAGATAAATCACACTTATTTAATTATTGACAGTCGAGTGGCCCTGCGCCATTGTCGCCTCGACGCTCAGCACGGGGAGGACGTCGTGGACGCAGGCATCGGCCGCTCCGAAATCACCGAACGCGCGGACGCCCGCACGCCGCGCGGCACCAACCAGAGCGGCATGCGCGACTACAACGAGCGCCTGGTTCTCTCGCTCGTGCGCCATCACGGATCGCTGGCCAAGTCGGACATCGCGCGCATGACGGGTCTGTCCGCGCAGACGGTCTCCGTCATCATGCGCGAGCTGGAGGCCGACAGCCTGCTGCTGCGCGGCGAGCCGGTGCGCGGCAAGGTCGGACAGCCCTCCGTGCCGATGTCGCTCAATCCGGAAGGCGCCCTGTTTCTCGGGCTCAAGATCGGCCGCCGCTCCGCCGATCTCGTCCTGATCGACTTTCTCGGGCGCGTGCGCGCCATGCGCCACCATTCCTACCGCTATCCGGTCCCGGTCGACACGGTCGCCTTCGTCAAGCGCGCGGTCGCCGAGATACGCGCCGGCCTGGCGCCGGAGCAGGATCAGCGAATCGCCGGCCTCGGCATCGCCATGCCCCATGAATTGTGGAACTGGGCCGACGCGGTCGGCGCGCCGCGCGCCGTCATGGACGAATGGAAGTCGGCCGACATACGCGGCGAGGTCGCCGCCACCGTCCCCTTCCCCGTCTTCCTGCAGAACGACGCGACGGCGGCCTGCGGCGCCGAGCTCGTCTTCGGCAACACGCGCGGCCTGCGAGACTTCCTCTATTTCTACGTCGGCTCCTTCATCGGCGGTGGCGTCGTGCTCAACGGCAGCCTCCATGCCGGGCAGACCGGCAATGCCGGCGCGCTGGGCTCGATGCCCGTCCCGGACGGGCATGGCGGCACGACGCAGCTCATCGACATCGCCTCGATCGCCACGCTGGAGCGCGCGCTTCCCTCGGACGGCGACTGGTCGCTGCTGTGGACCTCGCCCGAGGACTGGGGCGATCTCGGCCCCGCCCTCGACGTCTGGATCGACGGGGCCGCGCATGCCATCGCGCACGCCGTCGTGGCGGCGTCGGCGGTCATCGACTTCCAGGCCGCGATCGTCGACGGCTGGATACCGCTCGACATCCGCCGCCGCATCGTCGAGGCGGTCCGTGTCGCCGTCATGCGGATCGACGCGGAGGGCATCGCCCTGCCCGAGATACTGGAGGGCACCGTCGGCCAGCACGCGCGCGCGCTCGGCGGCGCCAGCCTGCCGCTCGCCGAGCGCTTCCTGATCGGCCAGGCCTCCGTCGCGGCCGGGATCTGACGCAGCGGCCGGGAGATCGAATTATGGGGGGAACGCCATGATACTGTGCTGCGGCGAGGCGCTGATCGACATGATCCCGGCCCGGCTCGGCGACGGGCGCGAGGCCTTCGTGCCGCATGCCGGAGGCGCGGTCTTCAACACGGCCATCGCGCTCGGCCGGCTCGGCGTGCCGGTCGAGTTCCTGTCGGGCCTGTCGGGCGACGGCTTCGGCGACGTGCTGCGCGGCGCGCTCGCCGAAAGCCGCGTCGGCACGCGCTACGCCGTCGCCTCGGCCCTCCATTCGACGCTGGCATTCGTCACGCTGCGCGACGGCCAGGCCACCTACGACTTCTTCGACGAGAACAGCGCCGGGCGCATGCTGTCGGTCGCCGACCTGCCGCGCATCGGCGACGACGTGGCCGCCATGCATTTCGGTGCCATCAGCCTGATCCCCGAGCCCTGCGGCACCGCCTACGAGGCACTGATGGCGCGCGAGCATCCGCGCCGCGTCACCATGCTCGATCCCAACATAAGGCCGGGCTTCATCCCCGACGCCGCCGCCCATCGCGCGCGCATCCTGCGCATGGCCGCCACCGCCGACATCGTCAAGCTATCGGACGAGGACCTCGCCTGGTTCGCCCCCGGAGAAGCGCCCGAGGAGGCCGCCCGCGCCTGGCTCGCGCTCGGCCCCTCGCTCGTCGTCGTCACGCGCGGACGCCACGGCGCCGTCGCCGTCTCGCGCGCGCACCGGGTCGAGGTGCCGGCCGCCAGGGTCGCCGTGGTCGACACGGTCGGCGCGGGCGACACGTTCAATGCCGGGCTGCTCGCCTCCCTCCACGAGGCGCGCCTGCTGACGCGATCGGGGGTCGCCGCCCTCGGCGCCGACGCCATAGAGGCGGCGCTGCGCTTCGGCGTTAAGGTAGCGGGCGTCACCGTCTCGCGCGCCGGCGCCAACCCGCCCTGGCGGCGCGAACTCGCCGGCACGTAGCCGTCCCCAGCCCCGCCGCCCTTGTTATTGCCGGTTTTTGCTCGCAGGTGGGCGGTCGAACGACTAATCTTCGCCATGGCGAGTCGGGAATTTCGCGGATGGGCAAGGGACTGAGGACCGTCGAGGACCAGGACGACGCGCTCGAGGCCGCCATGATCGCGCATGGGCGCGCGGTCGTGGCCACCGAGATGGAGGGCCTGCGCCGGCTCGGCGACAGCCTCGGCGCGCGTTTCGCGGAGGCCGCGCGCGCGCTGCTCGCCCTCAAGGGCCGCGCGATCGTGTCGGGCATGGGCAAATCCGGCCACGTCGCCAAGAAGATCGCCGCCACGCTCGCCTCCACGGGCACCCCGGCCTTCTTCGTCCATGCCGCCGAGGCCGCGCATGGCGACATGGGCATGATCTCCGGCCATGACGTCGTCATCCTCATCTCCAATTCCGGCGAGACGCCCGAGCTCCTGCCCATCATCAACCACGTCAACCGGCTCGGCGTGCCGCTTATCGGCATCTCGTCGGCGGGCGATTCCACGCTGGCGCGCAGCGCGGTCATCCCGCTCGTGCTGCCGCTTTCGCCCGAGGCCTGCCCCGTCGGCATCGCACCCACCACGTCGACCACGATGACGCTCGCGCTGGGCGACGCGCTCGCGATGGTGGTCATGCAGCAGCGCGGCTTCGGCCAGGACGACTTCCGGCTGCTCCACCCCGGCGGCAAGATCGGCATCCGCCTGATGAAGGTCGCCGAGTTCATGCATCGTGGCGACCGACTGCCGCTCGTCTCGCCCGAGACGCCGGTCGCCGAGGTCGTGATGACGATGACGTCGAAGAGCTTCGGCACGGCGGGCGTGGTCGATGCCTCCGGCGGTCTCGTCGGCGTCATCACCGACGGCGATCTGCGCCGCAACCTGCACAGGCTCGACCAGGTCGTCGCGCGCGACATCATGAGCGTGGAACCCCGCGTCATTTCGGCGTCGATGTATGCCGAGGACGCGATGAAGTTCCTCAACGCCCAGAAGGTCACCGCCCTCTTCGTCGTGGAGGACGCGGACGCGCCCGGCCCCCGGCGGCCCGTGGGATTCGTGCATGTCCACGACTTCCTGCGCCTCGGCCTGAACTGACGGCGTCCCCGCGCGGTGAATCGCCTGCCCGACTTCAAGCAGCTCACCGCCGGCTACACGGCGATCATGATCGGCGGCGGCGCGCTGATCGGCACCGGCATCAGCGTCGTGCTCGCGCTCGGCATCATCGGCAATCTGATCGATCTCCTGCGCCGCCGGCTTCGGCTTGCGCTCGATCGGCCGGTCATGCTGGCGAGCATTCCCTTCGTCGCCTTCTTCCTCGCCGAGGCCGTCGCCGCGCTGGTCAATTTCGCCGGCACGGCATCGCTCGTCGAAATCCTCGAGAATGTGCCCTTCCTCGCCTTTCCCCTCCTCTTCGCCTCGATGGCGCGGGCCGACAGGCCGAGCGTGCTTGCCGGCGTCGAGGCCGGTGTGCTCGCCGGGGCCTTCGCCTGCGGTGCCTGGGCGCTGGCGGAGGTCTTCCTGCTCGGCCACGAGCGGGCGTCGGCCATGGCGCGCAATGCCGGCGTGTTCGGGCTGGTCTCAGCGGTGCTCTACGGCTTCGCGCTTGCTTTCGCCCTGGCGCCCGGCCGGCCGGGCCGCGCGCTTGCGCTGGTTGCCGCCGCCGCTGCCGCGCTGGCGCTGCTCCTGTCGGGCATGCGGGTCCTGATGCCCGTCCTCGTGTTGGCGCCGGCGGTGGCGCTGCTCTTCCTGCGTCCCCGTGCGGCGCCCGGCGCGCGCGTCCTGCTCGCCGCGCTCGTCCTCGGCGCCGTCGGCGTCGCGCTCCTCTGGCTGTTCCTGGAGGACCGCGTGCTCGCCGCCTTCGCCGATCTCCAGGCCATCGCCGAGCGCGGCGACTACGACAATTCGATCGGCCTTCGGCTCGTCATGTGGCAGGGCGCGCTCGACCTCATCGCCCAGCGCCCCTTCTTCGGATACGGGCCGGGCAGCACGTCGGGCCTGACCGTGGCCGTCCTTGCCGAGAACGACATCGCCCGGCAGTTCAGCCATTTCCACAATTTCGTGCTTCAGTTCTGGGTGCGCTCGGGCGTCTTCGCGGTGCTCGCGGCACTTCTGACGCTCGTCGCGCCGCTCTGGTTCGCGCGCGAGGGCATCGACGACACCATTTCGCGCATCGGCGCCGTCATGCTTGCCGTCGTGGCGCTTTCCTACCTGCTCAGCGGCGCCACGGGCATCCTCTTCGGCCACGACATCCTCGACGCGCTCTTCGTCTTCGCCAGCGTCACCGGCCTCTACCTCGTGCTCGGTGATCGCGAGGCGGCCGGCCCGGCACTCGCATGAGCGCGGTCTTCGTCCTGCTGGGCACTTTCGTGTCCGCTCTCGCGCTGCTCGTCCTCGTCGAGCGGACGCTGCCTGCCACGTTCCTTGGCGCCGCCGTCAACGCCCGCTCCAACCACACGGCGCCGGCACGCCAGATCGGCGGCATCGGCGTCGTCCCCGCCATGGTCGCGGGCCTGGCATTGGCGCTGGTCGCGATCGATGCCCGCCTCGCGCTCGCCACGGCAGGCGCGATGGCCGTGCTCTTCGTCACCGGCTATCTCGACGACCGCCACGACCTCTCCGCCCTGCCCAAGCTCGGCGCGCAGGCCGGGGCGGCGCTTTTCTTCGTGCTCGTTCTCGGGCCGGAATTCCGCCTGTTTCCCGACCTCCTGCCCCTCGCCGTCGAGCGCGCAGCCATGGCGCTGCTCCTCGTGTGGTTCGTCAACATGGTCAACTTCATGGACGGGCTCGACCTCATGGTCGTCTCCGGCGTCGGCGCCCCCGCGCTGGTGATCGCGCTGGCCGGTGCGCTGGCGCTGATCGATGTCCAGACCGCCATGACCGCCGCCCTGCTCGCGGGCCCGCTCGCCGCCTTCGCGTACTTCAACCGGCCGCCCGCGCGCATGTTCCTGGGCGACAATGGCAGCCTGCCGATCGGCTTCCTGGCCGGCGTGCTGACCCTGCTCCTCGCGCGGGAAAGCCTCGCCGCCGCGGTCCTGCCCTTCGCCTTCTTCCTGTGCGACACCCTGTCGGTGCTCGCGCTGCGCTTGATGAGGCGGGAGAACGTGTTCGCCGCGCATTCGGGACACGCCTACCAGCGCGCCCGGCGCGCGGGCCTGGGCGTCGGCCGCATCGCAATGCTGGTCGGGCTGGCCAGTGCTGCCTGCGCGGTGCTCGCCGTCGCAGCAATTGCCCGCCCTTCAGCCGCCGGCCTCGTGCTGGCGCTGGCCGGTCTGCTCGTCGCGGCAGGCCTCGTGCTGGCGTTGCGGCGGCATGCCCGCCTCAGCGGCGGGTGAAGCCCGTGTCGGCGATGAAATGCGGGTTGGCGAAGTCGGCATCGCCGGGCTGTCCGGTCTTGCCGTAGGTCAGCGGCGCTCCGTCGAGCGTCAGCGTGCGCCCGCCGGCCGCCCTGAGCACGGCGTCGCCGGCCGCCGTGTCCCACTCCATGGTGCGGCCGAAGCGCGGATACAGGTCCGCCTCGCCGCTGGCGAGCAGGCAGAATTTGAGCGACGACCCCACCGAGACGGTTTCCGCACCCTCGAAGCGGGCGATGAAGGCGTCGGTCTCCGGGGTCCGGTGCGAGCGGCTCGCGACGATCCTCGGCGGCACCTTCGGCGCGGAGACGGCGATCGGCCTCGTCGAGACGGGGCGGTGCCCCTCGTCGACCTCCGTCTCGCGCGCCTCGCCGGGCCTGCCCGAGTAGAGCCGGCCGCGCGCGGGCGCATAGACCACGCCGGCCACCGGCACGCCCTCGCTCACCAGCGCTATGTTCACCGTGAAGTCGTTCTTGCGGTTCAGGAATTCCCGCGTGCCGTCGAGCGGGTCGATGAGGATGAAGTCCTGGCTCCCGACGGTCGGGCAACGGCCGGCGGCCACTTCCTCCTCGGCCACGCATGCCGTGTCCGGCAAGGCGCCGCGCAGGCCCTCCAGGATGATCGCCTCGGCGCGCTGGTCCGCCAGCGTCACCGGCGAGGCGTCCGCCTTTTCCTCGAAGGTGAAGTCGGAGCGGTAGACCTCCATTATGGCTCGGCCCGCCGCGAGCGCGAGGCTTTCGAAGAGATCGACGAGAGCGGCATGGCCGGGGCTCTGCCCGTCGACGCGCAGGGCCTCAGACAATGCCCCGCTCCGACAGCCACGCCTCGATCTCCTCGACCATCTCCTCGGGGTTGCGGCCCGGCGTCTTCAGGCGGATCTCGGCCCGTTCGGGCGGCTCGTAGGGCGAATCCACGCCCGTGAAGTTCTTGATCTCGCCCCTCAGCGCCTTCGCATAGAGCCCCTTGGGGTCGCGCCGGGCGCATTCCTCGAAGGGCGTGTCGACGAAGATCTCGACGAACTCGTCCTCGCCCATCATCTCGCGCGCCATGCGGCGCTCGGCCCTGAAGGGCGAGATGAAGGAGACCAGCACCAGCAGGCCGGCATCGGCCATCAGCCGCGCCACCTCGGCGACACGGCGGATGTTCTCCACCCGGTCCTCCTCGGTGAAGCCGAGGTCCCGGTTCAGACCGTGGCGCACATTGTCGCCGTCGAGGATGTAGGTGTGTCGGCCGGCCAGGTACAGCTTCTTCTCGAGCAGGTTGGCGATGGTCGACTTGCCAGAGCCGGAAAGGCCGGTGAACCAGAGGACGGCCGGCTTCTGGTGCTTGAGCCGCGCGCGCTCGGCCTTGTCCACGTCGAGCGCCTGCCAGTGGACGTTCGAGGAGCGGCGCAGCGCGTGCAGGATCATGCCGGCGCCGACCGTGCGGTTGGTCAGCCGATCGATCAGCACGAAGGCGCCGGTGGACTTGTTCTCGGCGTAGGCGTCGAAGGCGATCGGCGCCTGGGTGGAAAGATTGCAGACGCCGATCTCGTTCATGTCGAGCGATTTGGCAGCCTCGTGGTGGAAGCTGTTGACGTCGATTCGATATTTCAGCTCCGTCACCGACGCCGTCACCTGGTCGGTCTCGGTCCTCAGCAGGTAGGAGCGGCCGGGCAGCAGCGCGCTGTCGTCGAACCAGACGAGGTTGGCGGCGAACTGGTCGGCCACGTGCGGCCGCGCGTCGGGCGGCACCAGCATGTTGCCGCGCGAGGCGTCCACCTCGTCCTCGAGCACGATGGTCACCGCCTGTCCGGCGATTGCCCTGTCGAGGTCGCCGTCCTGCGTCACGATGCGCTTCACCGTCGACTGCTTGCCCGACTTGGCCACCACCACCGCGTCGCCCGCGCCGATCGTGCCGGACGCGATCGTGCCGGCGAAGCCGCGGAAGTCGAGATTCGGCCGGTTGACGTACTGCACGGGAAAGCGGAAGGGCGCGTCCGCCGCCATGTCTTCGAGCGGCACCGTCTCCAGGTGCTCGAGCAGCGTGGGTCCGCCGTACCAGTCCATCGACCGGGAGCGGCGCGTGACGTTGTCGCCGAAGCGCGCCGACATGGGCACCGCGACCAGCGAGCGGAAGCCCAGCCCGTCGGCGAAGGCCCGGAAGTCGGCCGTGATGCGCTGGAAAACCGCCTCGTCGAAGCCCACGAGGTCGATCTTGTTGACCGCGAGCACCACGTTGCGGATGCCCAGCAGCGAGGCGATGAAGGCGTGGCGGCGCGTCTGCTGCAGGATGCCCTGGCGCGCGTCGACCAGCACCACGGCCAGGTCGGCCGTCGAGGCTCCCGTCGCCATGTTGCGGGTATACTGTTCGTGGCCCGGCGTATCGGCGACGATGAACTTGCGCCTCGACGTCGCGAAGAAGCGGTAGGCCACGTCGATGGTGATGCCCTGTTCGCGCTCGGCCTCCAGCCCGTCCACCAGCAGCGCGAAATCGATGTCCTCGCCGGTCGTGCCGTGCTTGCGCGAGTCGGCCTCCAGCGTGGCGAGCTGGTCCTCGAAGATCAGCTTCGTGTCGTAGAGCAGCCGGCCGATCAGCGTCGACTTCCCGTCGTCCACCGAGCCGCATGTCAGGAAGCGCAGGAGCGATTTCTTCTCCTGGCCCGCGAGATATTCCCTGAGGTCGATCGCTTCGTCCACGGTGGCAATCATCTGGTTCATCAGAAGTAGCCTTCCCGCTTCTTCTTTTCCATCGATCCGGACACGTCCTTGTCGATCATCCGGCCCTGCCGCTCCGAGGTGCGGGCGACCAGCATCTCCTGGACGATGCCTTCGAGCGTGTCGGCGTCGGAATCGATCGCGCCGGTCAGCGGATAGCAGCCCAGCGTCCTGAAGCGCACCATGCGCTGCTCCACCACCTCGTCGGGCTGGAGCTGCAGGCGGTCGTCGTCGACCATGATCAGCGCGCCGTCGCGCTGCACGACCGGCCGCCGCTTGGCGAAGTAGAGCGGCACGATCGGGATGTCCTCCTGGAGGATGTACTGCCAGATGTCGAGCTCGGTCCAGTTCGACAACGGGAAGACGCGGATCGATTCGCCCTTGGCGACCTGCGTGTTGAAGATCTTCCACATCTCGGGGCGCTGGTTCTTCGGGTCCCAGCCGTGCTGGGCGTTGCGGAAGGAGAAGATGCGCTCCTTGGCCCGGCTCTTTTCCTCGTCGCGGCGTGCGCCGCCGAAGGCAGCGTCGAAGCCGTACCTGTCGAGCGCCTGGCGCAGCCCGACCGTCTTCATCACGTGGGTGTGCACGTTCGAGCCGTGGCTCAGCGGGCCGATGCCGTCGCGCACGCCCTCTTCGTTGATGTGGACGAGAAGCTCGAAGCCCAGCTTGGCGGCCATCGCGTCGCGGAAGGCGATCATCTCGCGGAACTTCCAGGTCGTGTCGACATGCAGGAATGGAAAGGGCGGGCGGGCCGGATGGAACGCCTTCATCGCCAGGTGCAGCATGACGGAGGAGTCCTTGCCGATGGAATAGAGCATCACCGGCTTGGAGAAGGTGGCGGCCACCTCGCGGAAAATATGGATCGCTTCGGCTTCGAGCCGCTGCAGGTGGGTCAGGCTGGAGGGCATTCCACGTTCCTTGGAAATTCGATCGGGCCGGGCCGGAAAAGCCGGCGGCACCGGACGCGGCCTAGATGCAATGCCGCAGGAAAAGGCTCAAGCCAAATTCGACCCGCCCTCGGCCGCTTTTGAGCAATCCGTTCCTCCGCAGCGGGGTTCGGCGAAGGCGGCCGTTCACATCAGTGGACGGCACCCTTCTTCGAGCGGACCGGCCTTGCCGGATCGCCCTGGCCTTCCCCGTCCTTGCGGGCGGCGACGAGTTCGATCTGCGGCCGCCGCGCGCCGGAAGGCATCGCGGTGATGTCGTCGCGCGCCGTCTCTTTCGGCGGTCCCTCGGCCGGGAGTTGCAGGCGCAGCGGGATCGTCGATCCGTAGCCGGTCAGCACCGCATAGGGCTCCGGCCCCCGCGCGGCGGCTTCCAGGCCCGCCTCGTCGCGCGCGGCCTCGGCCGGCGTCGTGGCGGGCGCCTCGAGCTCGGCGCTCAGCGGGCGGTAGAGGTCGTGCATCAGCGCGATCGCGGTGCGGCGGTCGCGCCGCGCGACGGCCTGGCGCAGCGCGTCGAGCGACCACTTGACCTCCAGCATCGAGAAGGAGCCGGTGCGCAGCGCGAAGACGCTCGGCACGCCGATGTTGACGATCGCCTCGCCTGGCGAGCTCAGCGTCTCGTGCAGCTTCTCGCCCGGCCGCTTGCCGGTGATCACGATGGGTATGTCCTGGTAGGGCTTCTTGCCGGCCAGGCGGATCATCGTCTCGGCGACGGCCAGGATCGAGACGGGATGGCCCATGTCGAGCATGTAGATGCCGTGGCTGCCGGCCTTGTCGGGATCAGAGGACGCGGCCGAGGCCAGGATGACGAGGTCGACGGCCTCCGCGATCGTCATCAGGTAGCGCGTCATCGTCGGGTCGGTGATGGTGACGGGCCCGCCCGCGTCGATCTGCTTCTGGAAGATCGTCGCCACGGAGCCGTCGCTGCCGAAGACGTTGCCGAAGCGCACGCCGGTGAAGTTCGGCACCATGGCGCGGGCGGATCCGTGCCGTGCCTGGTCGAAATGCATCGCGCTGACGATCTGCTCGGCCGTCCGCTTCGTCAGTCCGAGCACGGAGGTCGGGTCGGCGGCCTTGTCCGACGAGATCAGCACGAAATGCGGCACGCGGTGCTCGGCGGCCACCTCGGCGGCGTTCACGGTGCCGAAGACGTTGGTCTTGATCGCCGATTCCCAGTTCGCCTCCAGCAGCGGCACGTGCTTGAGCGCGGCGGCGTGGTAGATGATGTCGGGACGGAATTCCTGCACCAGCTTGGAGAGCTGGTCGCGATCGCCGATGTCGGCGATGCGCATCGTCAGGCGGTCGCGATCCTTCCATTCCTCCAGCGCGTTCTGGAGCTGGAAGACGTTGAACTCGGAATTGTCGACCACCATCACGGAGGCCGCGTCGAGGTCGAGCACGCGCTTGACCAGCGTGCGCCCGATGGAGCCCGCGCCGCCGGTGACGAGAATGCGCCTGCCGGTGACGAAATCCGAGAGCCTGCCCTTGTCGGTCGATACCGTGCTGCGACGCAGGATCGTCTCCATCTCGACCTTCTCGAGCACGAGCCGGCCGCTGCGGCGAAGCTGCGACAGTCCGGAGAACTGCTCGACGGCCACGCCGGCGCGCCGCGCGATGCGCACGAGTTCGGAGAATTCGCGGAAGGCCTTCTCGGCGCCGTGGCCGAAGATCAGCAGGTCCAGCCCCTCGGTATCCTTGACGTAGTCCTTGAGCACTTCGGCCGCGGTCCCGCCATGGCCGACGATGGGCACGCCCTGGATGCGCGAGCCCGACGGCGCGGCGCTGTCGGTGGTGGCGATGCCGACGACCCTGATCCTGTCGATCAGGCCGGCGCGGCTGAAGGAGATGATGACGTCGGCCTCGTGCAGGTCGCCGAAGAACAGCGCGCGCCTTTCGGGACGTTCGGAGGACGACACCTCGCGCGACGACCAGCCCGCGCCCTCGCGCATGTAGCGGTAGATCAGCCGCGGCGTGGAGATGAAGGCGAAGGTCATCAGGAAGAAGACCAGGAACTGGCGCTCGTTCAGGCCCGTCACCGGCACGTAGTGCCGCGCAAACAAGGCGCCGCCGTAAAGCATGCCGGTCAGCAGCGCGCAGTTCTTGAGGATGTTGAAGAAGTCAGGCGTCGAGGCGAAGCGCCACATCATCCGGTAGAGACCGGAGACCCTGAACAGCAGATGGCTCCCGACGCAGATCGAGAGCCACAGCAGCAGGCTCGCCGGACCGAAAGGATCGAAGGACAGGCGCGATTGCGACAGTTCGAGGCTGAGCGGGATGGCGGCCAGCACCATCGCCACGTCCATCAGCATTATGACCAGACGTCTTATGCGGGGCTCTAGCCGCGACGTCAGGGCCACGATCGCTTGCATCTTCGACTGGGGTCCCGCGAAACGTGCTTTCGGTACTGATTTCACTAGGACTCCACGCGCCTTAAGCCGAGGGCAAATCAGCGAGTCGGATTATGCACCATATGTGCCCTTATTGCGTCAAGTTTCGTTCACATCGGACATCCGGCCGACACATCCCGTCAGCGCGCCGCTCGACCAAAGAAAAAGCGCCGCGCGGGTGGCGCGGCGCTCCTTCGGGAAGCGATGCGGAACGGTCAGTCGCGGGTGCGGAACAGCGCCCAGATCGCGGGCACCAGCGCCGCGGCCAGCGCCGCCTTGACGAGGTCGGTGACCACGAAGGGAACCACGCCGAACTGCCAGGCCTTGTCGGCGCCGATCAGCACCGAGAGCCATGCGAAGCCGAGCGCCAGGATCACCAGCGAGGCCAGCGCCATCACGCCGAACAGCCTGAAGGGGTTGCGGTCCCAGCCACGGTCGGCGGCGAGGCCCACCATCGCGGCGGCCACGACGTAGCCCACGAGGTATCCGCCGGTGGTGCCCATCATGTAGGCGAGGCCGATGCCCTTTTCCGGGGTCGACTGGAAGACCGGCAGGCCGGCCGCGCCTTCGGCCATGTAGAGCAGCAGAGTCGCGAGGCCGAGCCGGCTGCCATAGGCGGCGGCGATGCCCAGCACGGCCAGCGAGCCGAGGTTCATGTCGACGGGGCCGAGCACCACCTTGGTCTTGGCCGCGACTGTGAGGAGGATCGTGCCGGCAATGGCGAGGACAATCTGCATCGCGAGGCGCGAGGTGCCCTCGGTGGGAAGCGCGAGCGAGACGAGCGGACGCGCGATAGTCGCATTTGCCATGGTCAGTCGATCCTTCTGCCTGATGCCGGGCCGGTTACCGGCGCGGCTTCCGGTATATTTGCTTCCATGTTAAGCGGCAACCGGTTTTGGTCTGGCGGGAAGCGCATGGCTCTGGATTTCGACACGGATTTCGTGCCCGCCTATGGCGAGGCGGTCGAGGTGGCGCCCGGCGTGCGGCGCCTCACCGTCAACAACCCCGGCCCATTCACCTTTCACGGCACCAACAGCTTCATCGTCGGCCGCGACACGCTCGCCGTCATCGATCCCGGGCCCGAGGACGAGGCGCATTTCCAGGCGCTCATCGAGGCGATCGGGGGACGGCCGGTCAGCCACGTCTTCGTCAGCCACACCCATACGGACCACTCGCCGCTGGCGGCCCGGCTCAGTCAGGCGACGGGGGCGATCGTTGCCGCCGAGGGTCCGCACCGCGCCGCCCGGCCGCTGCGCATCGGCGAGATCAATCCGCTGGACGCCAGCACCGACGTCGGCTTCGTTCCCGATCTGGTGCTCGGCGACGACCAGCTCGTCGAGGGCGACGGCTGGGCGATCCGCGCCATCCACACGCCGGGCCACACGGCCAACCATGCCGCCTTCGCGCTGGAAGGCACGGGCATCCTCTTTTCGGCCGACCACGTCATGGCTTGGGCCACCTCGATCGTGGCCCCGCCGGACGGCGCGATGTCGGACTACATGGCCTCGCTGGAGCGGCTGCTCGCCCGCGAAGACCGTCTCTTCCTGCCCGGCCATGGCGGTCCGGTGACGTCGCCTGCGGCCTTCATGCGCGGGCTGCGCTCGCATCGCCGGATGCGCGAGCGCGCCATACTCGAGCGCCTCAGGACCGGCGACAGGACGATCCCCGAGATGGTGGCCGCGATCTATCGCGATGTCGATCCAAGGCTGTTCGGCGCGGCGGGGCTTTCGGTGCTGGCGCACATGGAGGACCTGGTCGCGCGCGGCGTGGCGAGCGCCGAGCCCGATATCGCCATCGACGCCCGCTACGCGCCGGCGTGAGGTTCAGCCCGGCGCCAGAAGCGCCATGCGGCTGTCGAGTTCCTTCAGGAAGCGGGTGATCCGCGCCGCGTTGTCGCCGAGGTCGTGGCGGCCGAAGCGCGACGCCGAGCGCATGTCCACGACGGTGCCTTCCGCCTCCGCGACCAGCCTGATTGCGACGTCGTTCTTGAATCCGATCAATGGGGTGGACGCCTCGAATTCGAGCGTCACTTCAGGCAGCGAGGGGTCGACCGGCGCGCCGACGTTCCTCCAGCCGCGCTCGGCCGCGAGCGTCTCCACGGTCTCCAGCACCTGCTCCAGCTCGGTCTCGTATCGGCGCGAAACGACGAGGGGGTAGCTCCGCGCCTGCAGCGCGGCTTCGGCCGGCGATATGGGGCGCAAGGCGTTCATGCCGGGGCGGCGAAGCACGCGCGCAACGTTCAGGTCCGGCGGCGCGACGGTGTCCGTCGACACGTCCGCGAGCTGCGGATTGACCGCGAAGCGGTAGGCCGATGCCGCGAAGGGCGAGAGTGCGGCCGCGCTCGCGAGAAGGCCCACGAGCGCGTTCCTGCCCGCCACCGCGCCCTCCGACCAGAACGCGGCGAGGCCGGCCACGGCGAGGATTACGCCCGCCATCGCCAGTGCCCCGACGATGCCCAGCAGCCACAGAAGCGGCAGCGTCTCGATCAGGTCGAAGCGATGCGCCGCGACCGATACGGCCAGCAGCGTCAGCGCGAAGGTGCCGGCTCGCCTCGACCACGAGGCGGCCGGCGAGATACGCCGCTCGATCTCGACCCGCCGGCTCATTCGGTCGGCAGGCGGTAGCCCTTGAACTGCTCGCGCAGCGTCGTCTTCTGGATCTTGCCGGTCGCCGTGTGCGGGATCTCGTCGACGAAGGCGACGTCATCGGGCATCCACCACTTGGCGACCTTGCCCTGCATGTAGTCGAGGATGTCGACCTTGGCGGGCTCCTTGCCGGGCTTCCTCACGACGACGAGCAGCGGACGCTCGTCCCACTTGGCGTGCGGCACGCCGATCACGGCTGCCTCCGCCACGTCGGGATGGCCCACGGCGAGGTTCTCCAGGTCGATGGTCGAGATCCACTCGCCGCCCGACTTGATGACGTCCTTGGCGCGGTCCGTGATCTGCATGTAGCCGAACTGGTCGATATGGGCGACGTCGCCCGTGTCGAACCAGCCCTCCTCGTCGAACTGGTCCTTGCCCGCCCCGCCATAATAGGCGCGCGCGACGGCCGGCCCGCGAACCTTGAGGCGCCCGAACGTCTTGCCGTCCCACGGCCGGTCGTTGTTCTCGTCGTCGGTCACCCTCATCTCAACGCCGAAGGGCGCGTAGCCCTGCTTCTCCTTGACGTCCAGCAGGCTGTCGCCCGTCAGGTCGCCATAGTCGGGCTTGACGGTGCCGAGCGTGCCGAGCGGGCTCATCTCGGTCATGCCCCATGCGTGGATCACGTCGACGTCGTAGTTCTCCTGGAACTTCTTGGTCATGGCGCGCGGGCAGGCCGATCCGCCGATCACCACCTTCTTGAGGTGCGGCAGCTTCTTGCCGGTCTCCTCCAGATACTGGAGCAGCATCAGCCAGACCGTCGGCACGGCGGCGGTGAACGTCACCTTCTCGGTGTCCAGCAGTTCGTAGATCGAGGCGCCGTCCATCTTGCCGCCCGGCATGACGAGCTTGGCGCCGATCATCGGCGCCGACTGCGCGAGGCCCCAGGCATTGGCGTGGAACATCGGCACCACCGGCAGGATGACGTCGCGCGACGAGATGCCCATGGCGTCGGGCTGGCAGGCGATCATGGCGTGCAGCACGTTGGAGCGGTGGCTGTAGAGCACGCCCTTGGGGTCGCCCGTCGTGCCCGAGGTGTAGCACATCCCCGCGGCCGTATGCTCGTCGAAGCTCTTCCAGGCGAAGTCGCCGTCGGCCTCGGCGAGCCATGTCTCGTAGGCGACGGCGTTGGCCAGGCCGGTCTTCGGCATGCTGGCCTCGTCGGTCAGCACGATGACCTTTTCCAGCGACTTCACCTGTCCGGCGATCTTCTCCACGACCGGCAGGAAGGTCAGGTCGACGAAGAGCGCCTTGTCCTCGGCATGGTTCATGATCCAGGCGATCTGTTCGGGAAACAGGCGCGGGTTCAGCGTGTGGTAGACGCCGCCCAGCCCCATGATGCCGTACCAGGCCTCCATGTGGCGCGCCGTGTTCCAGGCGAGCGTGCCGATGCGGTCGCCGAGCCTGTAGCCGTCCATTTCGAGGCGCTGGGAAACCTTGAGCGCGCGGGCGCGCAGTTCGCGCCACGTCGTGCGCACGATCGGGCCCTCGACCGAGCGCGACACGATCTCGCGGTTTCCGTGCTGGTTGGCGGCGTGGTCGATGATCTTGTGGCACAGCAGCGGCCACTCCTGCATCAGTCCGAGCATTGCAGCTTCCTCCCGAATTTTCGCGGCGCGCGGCGGCGCCGGCTCCGCGGCGTCGGAAACAGGGGTTTAACCAAAAGCGCAATCACGTCAATTGCGCCTTGGTGTTGCCATGGTCGCACCGGATTGAGGGATGCGGCGGGTCATGAAGCATTCGGAGGAGTTTCCCCGCATGTCCCTCGAGACATCAGCCGCCGCCCCCTCGCTGGAGATCGTCCAGCTCGAACTCGCCCTCCAGACCTGCGACACGCTCGAGGCGGATTTCGCGACCAGCGTCCGCCACGCGCTCTCGATCGCCGGCGGCGAGCTCCTCTTCGAGCTCCGCGTCGACGGCATCGCCGACGCGCAGCGCGTTGCGGTCGTCGAGATCGGCGAGGGCGAGGAGAACGAGCGCGCGCTCGTCTTCATGGGCGGGGACGGCGCAATGCGCGTCGAGGCCGTGTCGGGCCAGGACGACCGTCTCGCCGGCTTCGCCGCTTCCTATGCGGGCATGATGGACCGCTACGGGCCGGCCGCCTGAGCCCGCACGACCGGCAATTCGGCTGATCCACGCCGAGCCGGGGTTCAAGCCGGACGCCGGACGCGATACGCTGCGGGACCGAACCCGAGAGAGGATCGTTCCCATGGCCGCCGGCGCCCCGCTGACAAACCTGCAGACCCGCGACATCGAGGCGGTGCTGCATCCCTACACGCCGCTTCACAGGCTCAAGCAGACCGGGACGCTCGTCATCGAGCGCGGCGAGGGCGTCTACGTCTACGACACGCACGGCAAGCCCTATATCGAGGGCATGTCGGGCCTGTGGTGCGCGGGCCTCGGCTTCGGCGACGCCGAGATGATCGACGCCGCGACCGAGCAGCTGCGCACGCTGCCCTACTACCATCTGTTCGGCGCCAAGGGCACGGAGCCCGCGATCGAACTCGCCGAGAAGCTCAAGGAGATCGCGCCGGTGCCGATCTCCAAGGTGTTCTTCACCTCGTCGGGCTCCGAGGCCAACGACACCCAGGTCAAGCTCGCCTGGTACATGAACAACGCGCTCGGCCGGCCGAACAAGAAGAAGATCATCTCCCGCATCAAGGCCTATCACGGCGTCACCATCATGTCGGCCTCGCTCACCGGCCTGCCCTACAACCACATGGGCTTCGACCTGCCGGTCGACCGCGTGCTGCACACCGACTGCCCGCACCACTACCGCTTCGGCCGCGACGGCGAGAGCGAGGCCGAGTTCGTCGCCCGCCTCGTCGCCTCGCTCCGCGACCTCATCGAGCGCGAGGGCCCCGACACGATCGCCGCCATGATCGCCGAGCCCGTCATGGGCGCGGGCGGCGTCATCGTGCCGCCGGCCGGCTACTACCCGGCCATCCAGGAGGTGCTCGACGAGCACGACATCTTCCTCATCGACGACGAGGTCATCAACGGCTTCGGGCGCACCGGCAACTGGTGGGGCTGCCAGACGCTCTCCATGACGCCGAAGACGATTTCGGCCGCCAAGCAGCTCACCGCGGCCTATGCGCCGCTCGGCGCGGTGATGGTGCCCGAAGACGTCTACCAGGCCTATGTCGACCATTCCGAGAAGATCGGCACCTTCGGCCACGGCTTCACCTATGGCGGCCACCCGCTCGGCTGCGCGCTCGGCGTCAAGGCGATCGAGATCTACCAGAAGCGCGACATCCTCTCACATGTGCGCTCGCTCATCCCTACCTTCGAGGCGCGCATGCGGCGCATCGGCGAGCATCCGCTGGTCGGCGAGGCGCGCTTCTGCGGGCTGGTCGGCGGGGCCGAGCTCGTCGCCGACAAGGCCACGCGCCGCCCCTTCGACGCAAAACGCGGCGTCGGCGCGATGACCGCGAAGCTGCTCGAAGGCCACGGCGCGATCCTGCGCGCCATCGGCGACACGATCGCCATCTGCCCGCCGATGGTCATCACCGAGGCGGAGCTGAACGAGCTCTTCGACCGTTTCGAGCGCGCGCTCGACGACGCCGAATCCTGGGTCGGCCGCGAGGCGCTGCGCGCGGCCTGACCTGCCCTGGAGGAACCCGCAGCGGCAGCCTGCGTTAGCCGACCATGCCCGATGCTACCCTGAAGGAACCCAACCCCGCGCCGGGCTTCCGCGACCGGCCGGATCATTCCATCGCGATCGCGCCGCATGACGGCCCGGTGCGCGTCGTCGTCGACGGCCATGTCGTCGCCGTGACGCGTCGTGCCAGGTGCCTCGTCGAGGACGGCCACCCGCCGCGCCTCTACATCCCCTTCGACGACATCGACTTCGCGCCGCTCGCCCGCACGGCCACGCGCACGCATTGCCCGTTCAAGGGCGACGCGTCCTACTGGCAGGTGGGGCTGCCGGGCGATGCCGGCCGCGACGTGATGTGGGCCTACGAGGACCCCTACGACGAGATGGCCGAAATCCGCGACCACGGCGCCTTCTTCGACGACCGGGCGACGATCGAGACGGGCTGACGGGCTCGTCTCTCGTCAACGCGCATCGGATGGTCCGGAAACCGGACACCACTTTCCGGTCCGATGCGTCCCTTCTCGATGCGCATCGGATGGTCCGGAAACCGGACACCACTTTCCGGTCCGATGTGCTAGCCCTCCTCCAGCGGCCCCAGCCGCGCGTCGACCTCTCGCGCGTCCAGCCCGAAGGTCTCGACCGCGATGATGCGCGCATAGCCTCGCGCGAGATATTCGATGCGCGCGTCGAGCCGGGCGAGCACGTCGCGGATCTCCTCCGTCTCGCCGACATTTTCGCGCCGCTGCTCCTCGACGGCGAGTGCGGCGATCCGTTCGGTCAGGCTCACCATCCCCGTGAGTGCGGCCACCTGCCGGCTCTCGAAGGGCCGCCCGCCCTCCGCGCGCGCCAGAAGCTCGGCCGAGCGCCGCGTCAGCAGCGCGCGCAGCCGCGCGATCTGCCCGGCCGCCGGCAGGTCGGCGATCTCGGCCAGTTCCCGCTCGGCCTCCGCCACGCCAGGGGCCACCACACCGCCCTCGTCCGCGTCGTCGGGCGCGTCGTCGTCGACAGGGTCGAATTCCTCGCCCGCGCCGGCACGCCGCGCGATGTCGACCATGGCGGCATAGGCCTGGCGCACGCGCGGCCGGCGGAAGTCGAGCGTCTGCCAGCCCTCCGAGGCGACGCGCCGCGAGATCGTCTTGACATAGAGCCCGCAGGCCGCCGCCATGCGCTCATGGGTGGGAAACGCGCCCTCGCATATGTCGCGTATCGCCGCCCAGCGCTCCTCCCCCAATGCTTCCGCCATCAAGCGACCTCCCGTGCCGATCCGCTCCGCCGACGATCATAAGGGGGTGGCGCAGGGCGTGGATGAAACGGGGCTGTGGGGCGGGTTGCGGAATGGCGCGTTTGGGCGGGGACACTGGTACACCAGCCCTTGAATTCAGGCCCCCGGCCACTTCGATGGCGCGGCGACCCCGATCAAACCGGCAGGTCGTCGAACTCTGCATGGGAACCGACAGACAGAATTGCTAGGTCACGCAATGCATCGCACCGCAAAGGCTGTGCTTTGGAAGCTTCGCGGTCCCTCGGGTTCCCCCGCGCAGTACGCCGCCTCGACTGCGTCCCGCAGCCGATTTCGTCTCTCCTCGGGCAGCGCGTCAAAGAAGGCGCCGAACCGTCCCTGGCCATAGGCGGTCGGGTACCAGAAGTCACTGAAGTCGGCGAAGTCCATCGAAATGGTGAGCGTCGTCTCGACCACTTGCCTGAAGCCGGCACGTTCGAACGCCATGCGCAGCTCACCTCCGCCGGTCAGGGGCCGCCGGGCCGGTGCAACGGCTTCCGCCGTCGGTTCGTGAACGAGGACCGTGTCCCAGAACAGTCGCCAGCTCGGCATGCCACCCGTCGCCCAGACTGTCGCCGCCGCCAGACCGCCCGGCCGCAGAACGCGTCGCATCTCACCAATTGCTCGATGCGGATCGGACACGAAATGGAGCACCAGAAGGGAATACACGGCCTCGAACGAACCGGCATCATAAGGCAGGCTGCAGACGTCGCCTTGCCGGGCTCGGATCCTTGGATCGTTCGCCCGCGCGCGCAGCGCTGCAACAAAGTCTTCCGCGAAATCGAGAGCATCGATGGCCTCGAGCCCATGATGAGCGGCCAGCGCCAGGGTCAGGCTGCCCGTCCCGCATCCCGCATCCAGCACGCGGCCGCCCGAGGGAACACCGGCGAAGTCGAGGAACGGCGTGGCAAGCTGCCGGCTCCAGCGACCCATGCTGGCCTCATAGTTGTCCGCACCCTTTCCGACAAAGCTTGAAGGCATCGTGCCGACCGGACCGCTGTTGTGTCGGAGCATGATGCATTCGAACTGCCCTTACGTGAAGCGGTCGGACCTGCCGGGGCACTCCGGTAGAAACACTTGGCTGCTCCGACGAATGTGGGGTGGATTGCGGACTGGCAGCACTTGGTAATGCGGCGCAGCAATCTGACCTTCGCGGACTGGCTTGTCGCGAGTTCAGAACGGCAAGTCCGTCGGTTCGCATACGGCCAATGCGGAGGGTCGCTCCTGTTCGTTTCGACGAAACGTCTCCGCTTCTTTTTGTCTCTTGCCTCGCTTCTGGCGCAAAGAGTTCATCTCGTCCGCTGCTCTACGACCCCTTTCAGACTTTGTGCCTGAAATCTGCCTTACTGTTCCGAGGTACGAGAGCAGGCGTTGGGTCAGAAAGTCTCGTTCCTCACCTGTTTCAGCATCATGATAGCTAGCCCAGCATTCCTTGATCTTGAGATCAAGCGAGTTGGGGGCAACTAGCCTTGGCCCCACGACACCGATACCAGTTATAAATACCGGGCGACTTCCGCTACGGTAGCGGATGCTATGGGATTTCAGCCCGGCCGCCTGCACCACGGTTCGTATCTGCTTCAAGACCTCTCCAGGGACGAAGCGTCCGGAAATCGTCAGGTCGTCCACCCATACGGAATACCTTAGCCCTCGGGCACTGCAAATGTCGGCTATCTGATCGAACATCTGGCGGTGAACCAGAGTGCAGAGCACAGGTGTCACTGGCGAGCCAAACGAGACTTTACCGTCGATAGTGCAGAGATACGTTAGCAAACCAGCCACATCGCCATACATGCCAAAAACGTCGCGAAATAAACGCCGAACCAAGGCCTCGCTCGTCGACGGATAGAATTGCTTCAGATCCAGCGTCAAATACTGGTCTTGGTCAAGATGGAGCGCTGCGTTGTCACGCTGCCCCCTGTTTTTACGTGGGCTGAATAGATAGCTCGGCTGTTTTATCTTGTTCAAATGGAATTTAAGACGCTCATGTGCCGCCCGAAGCCTTGCGACAGGATAAGCAAGATCGCGAACTTTTCCCTTCTTGCCGGTGGTAATCTGGCGGCGAACAATAAATTGTTCTTTGTAGTTCACTAAGCGTCGAATGTCGTCTCGTGTTTCGCCCAACAAAGCAGCGATTTCGCGCTGCGTTGGTCCTTGTGAGAGCGGCGAGCGCTCGATCACATATCGTTCATGGGGCTGCTTGGGGCTACGAGGCATCAGCGACTTCGCGAGGCGACAGCGAATCCAGTAGCTTGAGCACCCGATTGGCAATAATGAGCTTGCCGCGTGTTTTCAACGGCTCGCCGTCAAGCTCCTCAGCAAAGAACAAGAGTTGCGACATACGGATGTTCAAGTTCGTGCAGTATTTCTCTAGAACATCCATTGAGACCGGCTTTGTCCCGTTCTCAATCTCAGAAATCATCGATTGCGAAAGAGCAACCTCTGCTGCGATCTGCTTTTGCGACAATCCGAGGTACAGACGCAATAAACGTAGGGCGTCGTTGATCATCGGACGCTTGACATCATTCATTTCGACGCTCCCTTCGGCTGTTTTCGAGGTCGCCGCTCATTGTCGGTCTGACAACCAGAACCAGAAACGTGCAACATAGTATGTTGCCTGACCAAGGCCGACGATCAGCTTCCAAAGCCAACCGCGGCTAGTCCGGCGGCGCCGCCGCTGGTGATGATCTTCGTTGCTCATTGTTACATTCCTCTGTCGCCGCCGGCAGGATTGCCGGTCGCCCGTTGGACAGAGGTGCCGTTCAGCGACGTTTGACCTCGAATATGCCGCACCCGGAGCCCGACGGGTGCGGCGCGCGGGCCACGGTCCCTGCCAGACGACGGGATTGAGACGGGAACACTAGGTTCCCACAGGGCTCTAGGCCCCACACTTCGACGGGTTCAGCATGAGCAATCACCACGCATCCAATATTGATGATTCGATCGGCCGCGTCCAGTGATTTATCACTGGCAGCGATATTTCATTCCTGCCATTCCGCAATTTCCGAAGCAGTCCAGGTCGGACCTCATCCTCGGCACCAACATCCGGGACAACCCGGCCCTTGAGCGCCGCCCTCCCGCGCCGCACGCCCATCCGCCACCCGCGAAGCGGGGGGAGGTGGACCGGGCGGAGCCCGGGACGGAGGGGGGCCATCGACGCATGGCCACGACCCCACCCGGACGCTGCGCGTCCACCCTCCCCTCGAGGGGGAGGGAACCCCCGCCCCTTCACCGCCGCCGCCTCCCCTTCTCCCCTTGTGGGAGAAGGTGCCTGATCCGGACGCAGTCCGGGGAAGGCGGATGAGGGGTGCTGGACGGAGCGGGGCGCCTGGACACGATGGCGACCAACCCCTTGGCCATATCGGCCAGTAGAAACCCCTGATCCGACCTCGCGCGCGTCGCGCGGCGCGGCCACCTTCCCACAAGGGGAGAAGGGAGGCGCCGCCCTCCCGCGCCGCGCGCCCATCCGCCACCCGCGAAGCGGGGGG
>VFQR01000838.1_pt1 | contig 31109 bp, 30 predicted proteins | sample 3512321 | NCBI WGS metagenome assembly VFQR01 (sample SAMN10412374, study PRJNA504923) | tailings metagenome | isolation source: Relicate 3 Philex TSF1 revegetated site | place: Philippines: Tuba, Benguet | collected 2017-08-29 | reverse complement strand
GCCGCCCAACAACAAGCCAAGCCGACCGGCACCCAGCCGGACGCGGCCAAGGCCTAACGGGAGGGCGCCGCCGTGCTGATCGTTGATCGCGTGCTGTGCGACTGCTGCGGGCAGCCTATGGGCCAGCTCTACAACCAGTCCGCTCCCCAGCCCGACCTGTTGCCCGATCTGAACAAGGCGCCCGCCCTCGTAATTTGCCCCGACTGCATCGCCATGGCTGAGGTCGTCCGCGACCCCAGCCTGGCCGAGTAAGGGGGGGGCTGTATGTCGGTCGTTGCCGTTCAAGTCTGCATGCAGTGGACCACCAACGCAGATGCGTCGGTGTCCTGCTCGCAGTACGGATGGCAACAGGCCTACCTGATCCCTCCCGAGGCCGCTGGCTATGTAGACATCTTGGTCTCAGGGGGATTTTCGCCAGAGGCGTTCGGCATTGGTTTTGGCGGAACGCTGATGGCTTTCGCAATCGGCCTTTCCGGTGGATTGGTCGCATCCGTTCTACGACGCATGAGGTAACAACCATGAAACAACTGAAAACCCAGCTGCAAAACGGCGCCACCGCTTTCGGTCGTGCTCGTCGCTTCGCTCGCAACGCCTGCATCGGCGCTGTCGTCTCCGTCGCCACCGTCCCGGCCTTCGCCGCTGTGGTCGACACCGCTGCCATCCAGACCCAAATCCAGGAAGGCCAGGCCGACGCCAGCACCATCGCCGGCTACATCGCCCTGGCACTGGCCGTCCTGGCCTGTGTCGGCGTGGTGTTCTCCATGCTGCGCAAAGCCTAAGGGCCTGCGCCAATGCTCTGGTCAGTAATGCTCGGCGCCTTCATAGCCGGTGCCTTCATCACCGGCTTTCGAATCGGCGAGTTCTTTTGACCAACAGAGCCGTTGCAACAGACCCCGCTTCGGCGGGGTTTTCTTCAGATGGGTTCAATATGGAACGCTTTGAAAAGCTCGGTTATCCACTGTTTTTCAGGCTACTGATCCTGCTCGCCACATCCGTTTTCTATTCCGGATCTGCGAGTGCCGAAGCTTACTCTTGGTCCGCTTCCGGGGTTGTAGGTCAATTTGCATCGGCTCAATTAGCGTGTAATGCCTACGCCACTTCTAGAACTCAGGCTGGAACAGGCCGGTACGGAGTCGTTGTTCGACTAACAGACACCGCATTTCGTTGCACTGTCTATAGCTCTGCAGGCGTTTCGAATTCTGAAACTACTGTTTCTCGTCGTGGCGACTCCTGCGTAGCTGGCCAATACAACTCTGCGTCGGGGGCTTGCGAAGTTCCCAACGGAGAAAAGTGCGGTGAAGAATTCATTGGCGGCGCCACGATTCCTAAAATCAAAAACGCCAGCGGCCAGTGCGTACCCTTCCGCGAAGCCGATAAGCCTTCACAGTGCAAGCATTTCTCGGAGTCCACTCGCTTTACAAGCGTCGTCGTCGCCGTCGATGACAACGGCAACCCCATCCCGCCGCCGCCTATTGTTCAGCAAGGTTGCGTAGCCAACGTTCTCGACTTCAGCCATTGCAAAGCACCTGCCCCGAAGAAGACCGGCACCATCAGCTTGGGGCCTGCCCCGGTCGAATGCCGGGTAGCGGTCAACTTCACCGGTGAAGTCGCAGATGGTCAGCCGCCTGTATTCGCCCCGCCACCAGTCGAGCCGGGGGATATATGCCCCGAGGGCGAAGAGTGCCTCCCGCCTGACGCGCCTATCGTCAACGAAAAAGAACCCTGCGTGTATGTCTTCGTGCAAGACAGCCTTGGCGGTCACCTGGCGTGCAAGTCCTCGGACTACTCCGGCAAGCCAGGCGATTACACCAACTGCGGCACCGCCAGTCACGTCAATGGCGGTAAGTTCACCTGCCACGGCAAGAACCCGAGTTCTACCGGGACTATGACCGACACCAAGGTCGAAACCAAGCAGAACGCTGACGGTTCCACCACCACGACCAAGACCGATACACAAACCAAGGTCGTTTGTTCGGGCGTTGGCTCCTGCTCAACCCAGGTTACGACCAACGTCAGCCACACCACCAAAGATGCCAATGGCAACGTCACCTCCGAAAGCTCCAAGTGCGTTGGACCCAATTGCAGCAGCTCAGGCGGCATCAAAGATGGCTCCGGCACTGGGAACGGCAAGGGCGATGGTGACGGCGAAGATCAGGATAGCGAAGGCCCTGCAGGGCCTACTCGTGGTCTCCAGCAAGGCGAAGTCGGCAGCTTTGCCGAAGGCCTGAGCGAGTGGGATCAGCGCATCGCTGACGCCCGCGCCGAACTGGACCAGAAACTGAGTGAATACAGCGCCCTGTTCAAGGGCGTGTTCGACCTCAACCTCAGCGATAGCAGCGGCTCGCTCCCTTGCGAAGTTTTCTCCATCAGTACCGGCGGTGTCTCCCTGCGCATCTGTCCGGCCGACTACTCCGACCAGCTCTCCTACCTGCGCTACGTGCTGCTCCTGGCCGCCGTCGCCCTGGCGGCCATCATCGTCCTCAGAGGGTAACCACCATGCTCGATTGGCTTTCCGGCTTTCTCGATCAAGTCCTCGCGTTCTTCCAGTTCGTGTGGGACTTCCTCAGCTTTGGCATCTACACCTTCGTCAAAGACGGCTTGGTCCTGCTGACCAAGGCCGCTATCTACTCCTGGGTACAGGTTCAACTGCTCGCCCTGGAAGTGGCCTATGAAGCGGCCCAAGGGGTCATGCAAGACATCGGCTTGGCCGAAGCCGTGCGACAGCGCTGGGGCGCCTTGCCTGCCGAAGTTGTCAGCGCGCTGAACTTCTTCGGTATACCTCAAGCGCTGAACATCATCTTCTCAGCGCTCTCCACCCGCTTCGCCCTCAAGTTCGTACCGTTCATAGGGCGCTAACCATGTCGATCAAAATCCACCACGGTCCCAACGGCTCTTACAAGACCTCTGGCGCGATTCAAGACGACGCCGTGCCGGCCCTCAAAGAGGGTCGATTGATCATCACCAACGTGCGCGGATTCACCCTGGAGCGCGTGCTGCAGGTCATGCCTGATCTGCCGGAAAGCGTCGACATCATCAACCTCGACCTTGAGCAGCAAGCCGACATGGAGCGCATGCGCACGTGGTTCCAGTGGGCACCCCGCGGTGCGTTCATCATCTTTGATGAAACCCAACTGGTATTCCCCAAAGCCTGGCGCGAACGCGACCTGGAGCGCTTCGATTTCCCAGGCGGTTCCGAAGCCGCCCAAGCCGCTGACCGGCCCATGAACTGGCTCGACGGCTGGACCCGCCACCGCCATTGGAACTGGGACGTGGTGCTCACCACCCCGAACATCAGCTACATCCGCGACGACATCCGCATGACCTGCGAGATGGCCTACAAGCATTCAAACCTTGCCGTCATCGGCATCAAAGGTCGCTACAAGGAGGCCCAGCATGACGCCCAGCTCAACCGGCCACCCGCCGAAGGCACCATCATTGAATACAAACGAATCAAGCCCGACACCTTCCGCCTCTACCAATCCACCGCTACCGGAAAGGCCCAAGACACCAAAGCCGGAAAGAGCCTGCTCAAGTCGCCTAAGCTACTTTTTCTACTGGCATTTATTGCCTTTCTGTTTGTCGCTCTACTATCTCTTGGCACACCTAAGTTCGGCTCTCCTGGCGGCGCTCAAGCCCCTGCGAAATCTGCTCCTCCAGCTGCTTCGCCCGGTGTGGCGACTCCTGCGCTTCCTCCTGATACGCGCACTGATCCTGCTGGTGATCTTCTGGTTAACGAGCCGCCTGATGTACTGGCTGGTGAGCTGAACCACCCCTACGCACCTCGCACCTTTGCCGTTCGTGCCGTCATGGTTGCCAATGTCGATGGCCAGATTCGCGAGCTTGGCCAGTTCGATGTCATCGATGCTGATGGCCAGATTCTGCGCCAGTCCCTCGGCGAACTACGCAACCTGGGCTATCTGGTGCGCATCCTCGGCCCTTGCGTCGTACACATCAGCCACCCCATGGGCTACGTCGCAACAGCCCTTTGCCCTGGCCGCCCCCAGCAACGAGATGCTTCCGGCACTCGGCAGGATCTCAACGGCATTTCTGCCGCGGCAGCCATCGGCTCCACCAGTACCAGCAAGCCCCCTCCTACGGTTAGCGCTGTACCAGTGAACGTTGTTCCCAACAGCGAATACGCGGCAAGGCCGTGGCGGTGAGCGCGCCGCGAGCGAGCGGTTCAGTTCAGAGGGAGCGAGCGGCGCGCACGCCGCTGACGTCCCTGTAGCACGTCAGATAAACCGATTTCAAAAGACCGTGAAGTCTCACAAAACTCTAAAAGTTGAAGGTTGGAACCAATGAGCAAAATCAAGGATTTTCCCCGAGTAGAACAGTTCATTCGCTACTTCGTAGACCCTTCGTCTGGGCAGATTCATGACCTTTCGAAAATCCGTTTGCTGAGTTGCAGCGTTGATACCGTCCGCCAGCTCTATCGCGGTCTGATCCGCCCGGAAATCATGAGCCTGTTCGACAAGCCAGGGACCATCGTTGATTTTGCTGGCCAGCGTTGGCACTCCGGGCGTGTCAGCAAGGATTCTGGCTATCAGTACAAGCTGCAGAACGCTGACCTGGGCATCATCCTGCTGGTGAAAAACTTCAATGCCAAAATCGAGAACATTGGCCCCCACCTGAAAATCGAAGTGTCACCCCATGCCATCGACACCTTTTCACCCGAGCGCCTGCAGGAACGCCTGGACTACTACGCCAGCAACGTCCTGACCAACGTCGAGCGCAACCAGTGCGCCGTTCACCTCGCGCTAGACCTGCAGGGATGGCAACCGCCCGCTGATCTGGTCGCCCGCATGCACTGCCGCGCACGTGCTGCCCGCGATATTTCCGGCATCAAGGAAATCCAGTGGACGCTGGAGTCTGCCACCTACGGCAAAGGCCAGTCCTACCTGTTCGGCTCCGCTGGAGGCGTCCAGCTCGGTATCTACAACAAAACCGAGCAGGCCCGCTCCATCGACAAACTCGACTATTGGGAAAACGTCTGGAAGCGTCGCGATAGCTTCGACGAAGCCGACCCGGATAACTACGACCCCGGGCAAGACGTCTGGCGCGTCGAGCTGCGTTACCACCACTCGGTTATCCAACAGTTCGCCTCCGGCTCGTTCGATCTGCACAGCGGCGAGACCATCGAAACCAACAGCTACGCTGCCTTCGCTCCGCACCTAGACGGCCTGTGGCGCTATGGCCTGCGCCAATTCAAGCTGCTGGCTCGCCCTGGCTACTTCGAACCCATTTGGACGCTGATCCGTGACGATGTGCGCGTCGATCTGCCGGTCGATTCCCTGGTGGACGAAACCGAGTACAAGCGCCAATACAAAACCTCGCGGGGCTTCTCGGGCAAGAACGTCGAGTTATTCCTGGGAAACTTCGTCAGCCTGGTGGCACGGGAGCGAGTGGGCGCTAGGCGAGCATTTCACCGCCTCAAGGATTGGGAGTGCTGGCCGGTGATCCGTGACCACTATGCCGCCAAAGGCATGGACGAAGGCGGGCTGTATAAGCACATCAAAGGCATCCTGGAGGAACGCCATATCCGTTGGGGGTGTGCTATATGAGCGTCAAGCGTCAGCCCGATGGCAAATGGTCTGTCGACTTCTATGTCGATGGCCGTGGCAGTCAGCGTGTACGCCGTGGCGGCTTCGCCAGTAAGGCTCATGCACAGCGTTTTGAGCGGGATTATGTGGCCTCCCCTCGCCTCGCTGTGGAACGTCTCAGCGATTTGTTCGACCTTTGGTATCAGATTCACGGGGTGACGCTTAAGCGTGGTGCTGCTCGCTATGCCACTCTTCAGCGCGTAGCTGAGCGCCTGGGTAACCCTCGCGCTTGCGACTTCACGTCAGCCAGTTGGTCAACCTACCGCACCAATCGCCTCAAGGTATCTGCGAAGTCCACTATCAACCTTGAACATATCTACGTCTCTTCGGTTTTCTCTGAGCTGATCCGCCAAGGTCACTACCAGGGTACTAATCCGCTTTCCGGCATGCGCCTTTTCCGTATTGATCAGAAGGCCCTTGCATTTCTTACACTGGATCAGATTCAGCGCTTGCTGGCCGAGTTGGCTACTTCTAGCAATCCGTACGTGCTGACCATCGCTAAAATTTGCTTGGCTACTGGCGCCCGTTGGTCTGAGGCTGAGCGGCTTCGGCGCTCTCAACTTTTGAGTGATCGTATTGTATTCACGGCAACGAAGAGTGGACGTAATAGAACGGTGCCTGTCGATCCGTCGCTTATTCAGGAAGCACTTTCCGTGGGGCTTCCTACTGATCGCCTTTTTTCCTCGTCACGGGGCTCTTTTGCACTTTGTTATGCCCGCTGTGAGTTCAATACGCCAGGCCAGCTCACCCACATCCTTCGCCATACTTTTGCATCTCACTTCGTCATGTCTGGCGGTGATCTGCGTACGCTCAAGGACATACTTGGCCATGCTGATATTTCGACCACAATGATTTATGCGCATCTCGCGCCTGAGCATCTTCACAAGGCGGTTTCGCTTAATCCTCTGGCGCTTTCATCGTCTTGTAGTCAGGCGGTAGGCATCCCGTAGGCAATCGACCAACTCAAAAGCTCTGTGTGCCCCGTGTTTACTGGCTCTCGCTTTTCGATGGCGATTATTGGTTATAGTAACCGGCAGCACCGCAGCTCTCGATAAAGGAAACAGCATGCGCCACATGATTCTCACTGGCACCCTGATGCTCGCCCTGAGCACGACTGCCATGGCCAGCCAGATTTACAAGTGGGTCGATGACAAAGGCGTGACCCACTTCGGCGCGCAACCTCCGCAGGACCAACAGGCCACGACCATCAATACCGCCACACCGCCTCCCCGGCCGGCAACAAGCACGCCAGCTCCCGGCGCCGGAGAGCAGGCCGACCCCGAGCAGGCGGCCATCGACAAGAAGGTCAAGGAAGACGTGGCGAAGCAGGAGGCCGAACGCAAGCAGTACTGCGAAACCGCTCGCACCAACCTGGCTCAGCTGGAAAACAACCCACGCGTCAGGATTGAGGACGGTGGCGAGGTACGGCGTATCGGCGAAGACGAACGCCAGGAACGCATCACCGAGCTGAAGAAATCCATCGCGGAAAACTGCAAGTGATGCGTTACGCGCACGCCCTCAAGGCGTGCGCGTAAGCAGACGATCGAACTCGCCAAGCAGTTCGACCAGCCGACGCGCAACGCTCGGCTGCTGCTGATAGACCATCTCGGCCATCGCCTGAATGCCCGACACCGAGGGCAAGGCGCCGCCGCTTTCCAGCAGCGCCTTCATCCGCGGCAAGAAGATCCATTGCAGCCATTGCTCGAATGTCAGGGTATCGACGCAGAAAGGTTCGGCACTAGCCAGAGCCTCGGCGCTCGGCGCCTCTGCCTGCCACCACCCCTGCACGCGCAGCTCGCGCTCGATCAGCAGCAGATGCTCGGCCAGTGCATTGACACGCGTATCCATCAGAGATTGACTCGAGCACGCTCACGGGCCTGGGCGGCGCCAGCGGGATCACCCTGGCGCTCGCGGGCGCGGGCAATCAGATCCCACAGGCTGGCCTGCAGCGCAGGACGACCACTGGCTTGAGTCAGACCACGACGAGCCAGTTGCTCGGCCTGCGCGGCATCGCCCTGAGCCATACGTACCTCGGCAAGACGGTAGAGCACCTGCGGCTCACGCGGCGCGATACGCTGGGCACGCTCCAGGCTGGAAGCGGCACCATTGAGATCGCCACCGCCTTGCTGCTGCTGGGCGGTGGTCAGCAGTGCGAGCACCGGGCCGTCCAGCTGCTCGTCGGCCGCCAGACCGCCACCACTGGGAATGCCACTGGGCATGCTCGGCGCGGGAGAGCTGAAACTCCCCTGACTCGGCGCAGACGGCTGGCTGCTCATGGGTGGATCGAAAGTCAGGCCGCCACTGGAGGTGATTGGTTGCGAATCGGTCTGCAACGGTGCCGACACTGCACCCTGCGGCACCATCACCACCACCCCGGAATCTTCTTCGATACGTTGCGGCGCAGCGGCTGGGCTCGGACTGGCCGAGGGAGCAGAACCGCCCGAGGACAGCGGTGCGCCGGCATCGATCACCGGAATCGAACCCTGCGGTACCGTACTGCAACCACTCAGAACCGCCGTTGCCAGCATCGTGGCAAGCCACTTCTTGTTCACATCCAATCCTCTTCAGGTCACACCGGGCCACTCGACCCGGCTGTCATTCCAACCAGCCCCGCACCCAGTCCATCACCGAATCGACCGGTGCCTGGATACCGCAAGCGGAGCCCGGGGCAGGTTCACTGCCGCGAATATAAGGCATCTGCACCGCATTCGGGCAGCCCGATGCCGAGCCCAGCCCAGTCTGACGGTCGACCCAGGCCTGGGTGACGTTGTCCGGCATCGGCATGTCCAGCGGCAGCGGATCGGCCTTGCGCATGAAGCTGGTCCATACCTGCAGCGCACCGGTTGCACCGGTCAACGGGGTAGGGCCATTGTCGTCGCGGCCGAGCCACACCACCGACAGCAGATCCTGGCTGAAACCGGCGAACCAGCTGTCGCGCGAGTCGTTGCTGGTACCGGTCTTGCCCGCCAGATTCAGCGAGCCGGGCAGCTGGCTGTACACCGAACGCCCCGTGCCCTCACGCATGGTGCGCTGCATGGCGTTCTGCACCAGGTAGATGGCGCCCGGATCGAAACGCTGCTGGATCTGGAAGGGATAGCGGCCGAGCGGCTCGCCATCAGCGGTCAGCACGCTGCGAATGCCACGCAACGGCGTATTGAAGCCGCCATTGGCCAGGGTCTGGTACATGCCCGCCACTTCCATCGGGGTCAACGCGCCAGCCCCGAGCAGCATCGACGGATAGGCCGGCCACTTGCGCTCGACGCCCAGCCGTTCGAGGGTCTTGAGCACATTGGGCACACCGATTTCCAGGCCGAGCTTGGCCGTGGACAGGTTGTAGGACTGCGCCAACCCCTGATACAGGTAGATGGTGCCGTGAGCCTGGCGGTCATAGTTCTGCGGCGTCCAGACCTGGCCGTCCTGGCCCTTGATGGAGAAGGGCTCGTCCTCCAGCCAGCTGGTCAGGGTGTACTGGCTCGGACGCTCCAGCGCCGACAGGTAGATCGCCGGCTTGATCAGCGAGCCGATCGGCCGCACCGCGTCCAGGGCGCGGTTGAAGCCGGCGAAACGGGGCTGGCGGCTGCCGATCAGCGCCTGGATCTCACCGGTCTCGGGGTTGGTCACCACCATGCCGGCCTGCACTTCGTCCACGCCCTTGCGTCCGGCCAGGCGCTTGAGCGTCTCGGCCAGCGCCTCTTCAGCCTTGAGCTGCAGGATCGGGTCGAAGCTGGTGAAGATGCGCAGGCCTTCTTCGGTCAGATCCTGCTCGCGGTAGTCTTGGCGCAACTGACGCTTGACCAGATCGAGGAAAGCCGGGAACGAGCTGTCGGCCATGCTGCCGCGCGAGGTCACACCCAACGGCTTCTGCTTGGCCGCGGCAGCCTCCTCAGCGGTGATGGAGCCCTGCTCGGCGAGCAGATCGATCACCAGATTGCGTCGCGCCAGGGCACGTTCAGGGTTGCGCCGCGGATTGAAATAGGTCGGTCCCTTGACCATGCCCACCAGCAAAGCGACCTGCTCGAGCTTCAGTTCGGAAACCGGCTGACTGAAGAAATACTGACTGGCCAGACCGAAGCCGTGAACAGCGCGTTGACCGTCCTGACCGAGGAACACCTCGTTCATGTAGGCCTCGAGAATCTCGCGCTTGTCGTAATGCAGCTCCAGCAGCACGGCCATCATCGCTTCGGTGATCTTGCGCCCCAACGTGCGCTCGTTGGTCAGGTAGAAGTTCTTCACCAGCTGTTGGGTCAGGGTACTGCCGCCCTGCACCAGACGCCCCGAGGTAGCGTTGATCCACAGCGCACGAGCGATGCCCTTGGGCGATACGCCGAAATGCTCGAAATAGTCGCGATCCTCGACCGCCACCAGCGCATCGATCAGATAAGCCGGCACCTGATCCAGTTTGATCAGGATGCGATCCTCCTGATGCGCCGGATAAAGCCCGCCGATCAGCAGCGGCTCGAGCCGCGCCACGGCCAGATTGCTGCCGTCGGCCTGGGTCAGCCCGGCGACGTAATCACCGGAGAAGCGCACGCGCACCTTCTGCGACGGCTCGGCGCCCTCGTAGAACTGGAAGCCGCGACTGTGTAACTCGATGTTGTTACCCGCCACCGCAACCGCGCCCGGCCCGTTGGCGGCACTTTCACGGCGGTAGCCCAGGGCGTCCAGCTCGCGCAGGAAGTCGTCCTTGGCCAGCTTCTGGCCGACGAAGAGTTCCAGCGGCCTGGCATAGACCTTGGCGGGCACCGTCCAGCGCTTGCCGGAGAATTTCTCCTGCACCACGGCATCGAGGTAGACGGCGAAACCGGCCAGGATCACCAGGCCGACGAGGCCGAGCTTGAGGCCCCAGGCGAGCCAGGGACGCATGCCGGAAGAACGGGGTTTTCTGTTTGAGCGGGGGGAGCGTTTTCGAGTCATGGCGGGATTATACGCACTTTACATGGGGGCCAGCAGCGCCGCCCGGATGGTTTGCAGAGCAGCTCACAGCGGCCATAATGCCCAGCTCGAACAGCGTCTAGAACAAGGATCGAACGTGAGCCAAGCCCTGATTGCCGCATTGCAGAACCCGGCCCTGTATCCGCATCCCGTGGAAGGATTTCAGGTGATTGAGACCCACATTTCCTGGGTTTTGCTCACTGGCCCCTATGCCTACAAGATCAAGAAACCGGTCAATTTCGGCTTCCTCGACTTCACCGAGCTCGACGCACGCCGTCACTTCTGCGAAGAAGAGCTGCGCCTCAATCAGCGCCTGACCGAGGATTTGTATCTGGAGGTGTTGCCGATCGGCGGCAGCGAAGACGCGCCCAGCCTCGATGGCAGCACACCGGCCATCGAATATGCCCTGAAAATGCGCCAGTTCCCGCAGGAGCAGCTGCTCAGCGCCATTCAGGCCCGCGGCGAGCTCAACGACGGCCATATCGATGCACTGGCCGAGCAGATCGCCACCTTTCACCTCAACGCACCCAAGGTGCCGCAGGAACATCCGCTGGGCAGCGCCGAAGCGGCGATGTTCCCGGTGCAGCAGAACTTCGAGCAGATTCGCCCCATGCTCAGCGAGCGGGCGGACCTGCAGCAGCTCGACGCCCTCGAAGCCTGGGCACATTCAAGCTACGAACGCCTGCAACCGCTGCTGACCGAGCGCAAGGCGCAGGGCTTCATCCGCGAATGTCACGGCGATATCCACCTGGGTAACGCCGCCCAGATCGACGGTCGCGTGGTGCTGTTCGACTGCATCGAATTCAACGAACCCTTCCGCCTGACCGACGTCACCGCGGATATCGCCTTCCTCGCGATGGACCTCGAAGACCGCGGGCTCAAGTGTCTGGCACGCCGCTTCATCAGCGGCTGGCTGGAGCGCACCGGCGATTATGCATCCCTGCACCTCCTGAACTTCTACAAGGCCTACCGCGCCATGGTCCGTGGCAAGGTCGCGCTGTTCCGCCTGGGCCAGGAGCAGGACCCCGTGCAGCGCGCGGTGATTCTGCGCCAGTATCGCGGCTATGCCGCGCTGGCCGAGAGTTACAGCGCCATTCCCTCGCCTTTCCTGGCCATCACCCACGGCGTCTCGGCGGTCGGCAAGAGCCACGTTGCCATGCGCCTGGTGGAAGCGCTGGGCACCATTCGCCTGCGTTCGGATATCGAACGCAAGCGCCTGTTCGGCGAGCAGAGCAACGCCGCCAAAGGGGAACTGGCCGCCGGCATCTACAGCGCCGACGCCAGCCAGGCGACCTACCAGCGCCTGCACCAGCTGGCGCATGAGATCTTGCAGGCCGGTTTCCCGGTGGTGATCGATGCGACCTATCTCAAGGCCGCGCAGCGCAAGGCCGCCAGCGAGGTCGCCGAACAGACCGGCGCCCCCTTCCTGATCCTCGACTGTCATGCCCCGGAAGCGGTGATCGCCAGTTGGCTGGAGCAGCGTCAGCACGAAGGGACGGACCCGTCCGATGCGACGCTGGAAGTGATCCAGACCCAGCAGGCCAACCGCGAACCGCTCGACGCCGAAGAGCAAAGCCACAGCAAGCGCGTCGATACGCATGACAGCGCCAGCCTGGACAGCCTGGTAGAGCGCATTCGCCAGCGTCTGCCGGGCATCTGACCTCCCCCGGCAGCAGGCCCCTTCGCCCTGCCGGGCAAAGCGCGGCGGGGCTTCTATACTGGCGGTGAGCCCACCACTGGTACCCGCCATGAGCCAGCCGCGCCAGCTTGATCATCCACTCTACGCCCTGCTGCACAACGACGACGTCAAGGGCTTCAACGCCAAGAAGCCCAAGGACGCCGAGGTGGACCTCTCGGGCGGGGATTTTCGCGGGCTGGACCTGCGCAACCTGGATACCGAGGGCGTCAACTTCACCGACGCCTACTTCCGCGGCGCCGACCTGCGCGGACTCGACCTGCGCAAGGCCAGGATCGAAGGCGCCAGCCTGGCCCACGCACAGATTTCCGGCGCCTATTTTCCCGTCGAACTGACCGCGGACGAGATTCTCATGTCGGTGAATTTCGGCACCCGGCTGCGCTACCGCACCAAGTAGCGCAGTGCGCACGCAGACGCCAGGCACGCAGGCAATTGGCCGCTACACTTTCGGCACGCCATCGTGAATCTTTCTTCGCCCGCACGCACGGAGGCCCGATGAACGACGAACTGCAACACCTGAAGAACCTCGGCAAGACCTCCGCGCAATGGTTGCACGCCGTGGGTATACACAGTGCCAACGACCTGCGTCGCTACGGCGCCGTCGGCGCCTATCGGGCGGTCAGGGCGCGCGGCTTTCGCGCGTCCAAGGTGCTGCTTTATGCCATCGAGGGCGCCCTGCTCGACGTGCACTGGAATGAGCTGCCACCCGCGCACAAGGCCGAACTCAATGGCCAACTGGACGAAGCCCAGAGCCACAACAAGAGCTAGCTCACAACACCAGCGCAAGGTGATTTACTCGCGAGGCCGCGCAGCCTATTGTTTCAGGGACCTTCGTGTGGTCAGCCAGCCCAGCCAGTCAAGGAATTACGGTTATGTATTTACTCGGGGAGCAACCGGCCTACGCCGATCAGCTGATCAATCGCCTGCAGAGTATCCCCACTCAGCTGCTGGAAGGGCTGCAACCCGCGGGTGAGCCGCTGCGTCTGGAGCGCGTCGACGACCTGGCCAAGGTATTGCCTGGCAACCAGTTGTTCATCATCGAGAATGGCCTGCTGCATGCAGTGGTCGATGAACGTCCGTTGTTCTATTTGCAGGAAGGCGACCTGGTCGGCCTGCGTCAGGGCATCGACCTGCCCTCCTGCCGCTACAGCAGCGAAGAGCCCATCAGCCTGATCCCCTATTCGCGCAGCGAAGTGTTCCAGCACATCTACGCCAGCGAGCAGCGCCAGGAGCTGTTCATTCAATACCTGATCGGCCATACCGCCCTGCTTTCCGACGCGCTGGCCCGCCTGAAGCAGCCGGAGATTCGTCCCGCGACCGGTTTCCAGCACTTCGCCGCCGGCGAGGAGCTGATTCATCAGGGCGATGAAGCCGACCACGTGTTCATCATCATCGAAGGCCACGCCGAGGCCTATGTCGACGGCCAGAAGGTCGGCGACGTGCAGAAGGACGAGATCTTCGGCGCCATGGCTGTTTTCACCCGCGAGAAACGCAGCGCCACGGTGGTTGCCAGCGAACCCTGCACGGTCATGGTGATTCCCAAGGAGCAGTTCCTCAGCCTGATGCAAAGCAACCCCCGCATCGCGCACAGCCTGATCGAGAGCATGGCCCGACGCATCGACCTGCTCAACAAGGAAGTCACTCAGCTGCGCCTGCCTGAAGAGCCCTGAGTCTCCGCCAGTCATGACCATCCCCGGCAACGCCGGGGTTTTGCATTTCTGGGCTCGTCAATTTTTCTGAGAGAAATTCTCAAAAAGGCGTTGACTATGAAATGAGAATTGTTATTATTACCTCAACTGGTCGCGAGATCAGCCGATAAGCTAAAGAGACCATTTCAGTCGGACTCTTCAGATTATCTCCTCATCAGGCTAATCACGGTTATTGACCCGGCTCTTGCCGGGTCTTTTTTTGTCTGCAGTTTGACCTTGGCGCGACAGCAGCAACCAGCCGATAGCTATCAGTCGTCGACCTGAGCCAGCCAGTCGGGCAGGTTGAAATGCAGGCTGATACGGCTGATCAGCCCGTTGTGGATCTCGAAGAAGGCGCCCACGCGCATTTCGTAACGTTGCCCGCAGGCCTCCGGCAACCCGTCATCGGTGGCCAGGTATTCGCCGATCACGCGGTACTCGCAGGCCGCATGGCGTCCCTGTGGTTCCGCCAGGATGACCAGCGACTCGATGGTCTCGCGATAGCAGCGCAGTTGCCGCTGCAGAAACGCAGCGAAGGCGTCGCGGCCGTGTTCGGCGAATCCCTGGTTGGGCTCCAGAATCAGCTCGTCGCTGACCAGCGCCAGGCAGGCGCGGCTGTCGCGGTCATTGAGGGCATTGAAATAACGTTGCAGCAGGTCGCGAACGTCGACAGGCATGGCGCAGGCTCCACATCGGCAAAGCGCCGAGAATACCGTGCACGCAGCATGCGAAAGGCGGCTAGGGTCGCAGTTTGGCGCAGTGATCCTGTACAGGTTGCGCAGCCGTGAACCAGACGTAGTCAGCCATGGACGCGTCTACCGAACGGCCGACCTCGGCCAATATCAGTATCGTGCTGCCCGCCGGCGCGCCGAGGTCAGCGAGGTGCAGCGGCACGCCGAGATCCTTGCGCACGTGGAAGGCACCGGCCAGCAACAGAGCGGGTTGCGGCGCGGCCAGCAGCACCTCGGCCATGCGCCGGTCGCGCTGCTGCTGCACGGCGAGCATGGCCGGCAACTGGCTGTCCGGCAGCAGGCCGCAATGCGACTCGCGGATATCTTCAAGCAGGCGTGCCTGCACGTCGGCGGCGCTGGAGCGCTCGCCCTGCAGCGTCGGGCGCTGGCGGTAGATCTGCATGATCTCGGCGCGATCCAGATTGGCCGCGAGCAAGGGATAAGGCTGGCGCAACTGATGCAGAACCAGCGGCCCATACAGCGACCAGTCCCAGCCGGGCTGCCAGGCCAGGGCGTCGAACGGATCGCCGGGCGATCGCCCCTCACGAGCCGCCATCTGCGCCTGGTCGACCTTGGGTTGCTGATCCGGATTGAGCATCTCCATCAGCACGCTACCCTGCGGCCGCTGCCTGGCCAGCTCGCGCAACAGCCACAGCTGCAGGGCATGGTGATCGGGGTTGTCGTGCTGCTCGCCGACCAGCACCCGCTCGGCCCGTGCCAAACGCTCGAGCAACTGCTGCGGACTGATCGTGCGTCCGCTGGCCAGCTCGACGATACGGCCCAGTTCGACATGCTCGCGTCCTTCCGGGGCGAGCGGGGCCGGTGGCGGCAAGGGCTTTTGAGCCTGGCAGGCAGACAGCAGCAGCAGACAACTCAGCAGTACGACTCGCATCGAGGGCTCCGACATTCAGCGCGCGACGATCAATGGGTGGCCGCGTTCGGGATGAGTCTGCACCAGCACTTCCAGACCGAACACGGCCTGCAGCGGCTCGGCGCGCAATACCTCGGCGGGCGTGCCCAGCGCATGCGCCCTGCCCTGCTCCAGCAACAGCAGGCGATCACAGTAGCGCGCTGCCAGGTTGAGGTCATGGAGAATCACCAGCACGGCCGCGCCGGATTCGGCCAGACGGCGAACCGCCTGTAGGCAGGTGTGCTGATGCAGCGGATCGAGCATCGAGGTCGGCTCGTCCAGCAGCAGAATCTGCCCCTCACCGCCTGGCCACAGCTGCGCCAGCACCCGCGCCAGGTGCACGCGTTGGCGCTCACCGCCAGACAGGGCCAGGTAGCTGCGCCCGGCCAGATGTGCAGCATCGGCTGCCTGCAGCGCCTGCTGCACGATCTGCGCATCGCGCACGCGACCGCTGTCATGCGGCAGCCGGCCCATGGCGACCACCTCCTCGACACGGAAGGCGAAATTCAGGCTCGAGCTCTGCGGCAGCACGGCCAGGCGCCTGGCTCGCTCCGGCCCGGACCAGGCATCGAGCGCACGCTGATCCAGCGTCACTTGCCCGGCACTGGCCGGCAGCTCGCTGGTCATCGCCGCCAGCAAGGTACTCTTGCCGGCACCGTTCGGCCCCAGCACACCCAACACTTCACCGCCATGCAGTTGCAGGTCGATGCCGCTGAGCACCACCTGCTGCCCGCGGCGAATCTCCAGCTGTTCGACCCGCAGCATCAGCTCCGCCCCCGCACCAGCAGATAGAGAAAGAACGGCGCGCCGATCAGCGCCGTGACGATACCGATCGGCAACTCGGCAGGTGCCAGCGCCAGACGTGCAACCAGATCGGCCAGCAGCAACAGGCTGGCACCGGCCAGTGCAGAGGCCGGCAACAACAGACGATGATCGGGGCCGACCAGCAAACGCATCAGGTGCGGCACCACCAGGCCGATGAAACCGATCAGGCCGGCGGCGGCCACCGCAGCGCCTACACCCAGCGCCGTGCAGAACACCAGCTCGCGCTTGAGTCGCTCGACATCGAAACCGAGGTGGCGTGCCTCCGACTCGCCGAGCAGCAGGGCGTTCAGCGCCCGCGCCCGTCGTGGCAACCACAGCGCCACGGCCAGCGTGGCCAGCAGCAGCGGCCAGAGCCGCGCATAGCTGGCACCGTTGAGACTGCCCAGGTTCCAGAACGTCAGGGTGCGCAGGGTCGCATCGTCAGCCAGATAGGTGAACAGGCCGATGGCCGCACCAGCCAGTGCGGTCAGCGCGATGCCGGCCAGCAGCATAGTCGCCACGTTGGTCTGCCCGTCGCGGCGACCCAGGCGGTAGACCAGCGCCGTCACCAGCAAGCCGCCAACGAAGGCGCAGGCTGACAGCAGATAAGGCGCGAAAGCTTCCGGCAAACCGCCGAAGGCGGCACCGCCGACGATGGCCACCGCTGCGCCCAGCGCAGCGCCGCTGGAAACGCCAACCAGACCGGGATCGGCCAGCGGATTGCGAAACAGCCCCTGCATTGCCACACCGCACAGGGCCAGCACCATACCCACAGCCAGCCCGAGCAGGGTACGCGGCATGCGTATCTGCGACAGGATCAGTTCGGCCTGCTGAACCGACGCATCCGCCGCCAAGGGCAGACCCAGCAGGCGCAGCGCTGCACGCAGGGTATCGCCCAGCGGTAGACTCACCGGCCCGAGCGCCAGCGAAAGCCACAACACGAGCACGAGCATCAGGCCCAGTGCGATGAACAATGGGCGCGTGGAAAAAGGTGAGGTCATGGCTCGCGCTTGGCTTCGGCAGTCAGGGGTTGGTTGGCAGGATAAAAGCCTGCGGCGAGCATCGCCAGCCCATCCGGTACGCGCGGCCCCAGGCCGCCGACCAGCAGGGTCGGGTCCAGCGCCAGCAAACGCCCCTCGCGCGCAGCGCGGGTACCGGCCAGGGCCGGGTTCTGCTGCAGCAGGGCCTGCCTCGCGGCATCGCCTTCCAGAGCGCGATCAGCGACCACCACCACTTGCGGATCAAGAGCCAGCAGCGCTTCGCTGGACAGTGCCTTGTAGCCGTCATGACTGGCCAGGTTGCGCCCGCCGGCACGGGTGATCAGCCAGTCCGCCGCCGTATCGACGCCGCCCACCAGCGGACTGCCGCCGGCATGCCCAAGCAACAGCAAAACACCAGGCGCGTCCTGACTGCGCTGCGCCTGCTCGACCCACTGCTGCTGGGTCTGCAGGCGCGCCTGGTAATCGGCGAAGGCGCGTTGCCCTGCTGCCTCATTACCGAGCAACTGCCCCAGGCGCTGCAGGTTGGCCTGCAGACTGTCCAGCTCGGCCCGTGCCGTCAGGCGCTCGATGCGCACGCCAGCCGCCGCCAGCTGTTCGAGCACTGGCGGCGGCCCCATCTCCTCGCTGCCGAGCAGCAGGTCCGGGCGTAGCGCGAGAATGCCCTCGGCCGCCAGCTGACGCTGATAACCAACGCTGGGCAGCCTGGTCAGCGAAGCTGGATGACGGCTGGTGGTATCGACACCGACCAGCTTGCTCTCGCCGCCCAGCAGCACCACCCACTCGCTCAGGGCACCGCCTGAGCTCACCCAGCGCTGCGGCAAAGGCTCGGCAGCCAGCACCAGATTGGGAAACAGCAGGACGGCCGCCAGGCCGCCCAGGATATTGGCAAGACGCATGGTCTGGACTCCTCTGCTCAGGCCAGCACCGGTAGCGACTCGGCCAGCTCGCGCCAATCGTCGCGCTCGGCCATACCCGGCTTGCGCGCACCGAACAGCTGGATCACCAGTTCGCCGTCTGCGTCGAAGGCCTCCAGGCTAGTGATCACGCCATCGACACTGGGTTTGCGCACACGCCACAGCTCGACCACGCCGCGGGTCTGCAGGTGCAGGTTGAAGTCGGGATCGAGCACGTTGAACCAGCTGTCCATCCAGCGCAGGTTGTGCACCGGGCCGGTGTGAATCTGGATGCAGTGGCGGTTGCCGACGAACACCATGATCGGCACTTCGCGGGCAGCGGCCTGCTCCATCAGCACCGTCAGCTCGGAGGTCGCCAACGGCTGCGCCCACTGCTCGCCGGCCAGGCGCAGCGCCTGGGTGCGGGCAACCTCATGCTTCTTCAGCAGGGCGAAGAAATGGTGGGTGTCCTGCAATTTCGCCCAGCCGTCACGCAGCGCCTGGCTGTCGATCTCGGCATCGGCCTTGCGCGCAGGAGCCACGGGCGGCGGCAACAACTGCAACTCGGCGCTCTGCTCGCCGGCGAAGCGCTCGATCAGTGGCTGCCAGGCGCTCAGCTCACTGCGCTCGGTCAGGTAGACCTTGTGCACGGCAACGCCTTGTTGGTCGAACACCTGGATGCTGCGCTGGGCGCCCTTGGCGGTTTCCTCGGCGACGGCGAACACGCTGGCCCAGCCACCGAGAAACAGACGCAGATCGATATCGGCGGACACCACCAGGCCCATCTGCCCGGAGGCGGCAACGCTCACCTCGCGGTACAGCCCCTTGCGCTCATGCACGCAGTGCTCGTTGCGGGTCAGCACCATGACGTGCCCCAGGCTGCCAAGAGCCGGCAGAAGCTCGGCCCAGTCCGGGCGCAGGCGCAGTGCATCGATGCCCAGGCGGCTGACGGTCAGCTCGGCCTCGCTGACACCCAGCTGCGCCGCTGCTTCGCGGGCGCGCAGGCGGGGCTGCTCATGACGCAGCGCCTGCCAGGACTGGTAAAGATCGGCAGTCGGCACGGCCAAGGTATTTGCGCTACTCATCGGGATTTCCTCTCTCACGGGCGGTCACCACCACCGTCGCCGACACGAACGCGTACCGACACGGCAGTGCAATTTGAGAGAACGATAATCTACCTGAGAATTATTTGCATCAGTTAAATAATCTGGTTAACGTCTTGCGCCGTCGCCAACCAGGCAGTCGCAGAACTGCCAAGCATGCACTGGAGTATCACCATGCTCGTTCGCCCGCCCTACCCTCGCCGCCCCTGGCTTGCGCTGCTGTTGCTGTGCCCTTCCCTGGCTCTGGCCGCTACCCCGGCCGAACTGCCCGACGTAGAAATCACCGCCGCTGCAGCCAAGCAGCCGTTGCCAACCACCACCCAGACCGACACGCAGACGCTGGAACGCCGTCAGATCCGCAGCTTTGATGACTTGTCCCGGCGTGCCGAGCCCGGGGTGAACTTCAACCGCAGCAACAACAGCATCAACATCCGCGGCCTGGACCGCGACCGCGTACTGACCACCATCGACGGCATCCGCATGCCCTGGCTGAACGACGCCGTGCGCGAAGTGAACGGCGGCCTGGACAGCATCGACTTTCAGAGCCTGTCCGCGATCGACGTGGTGCGCGGCGCCAACTCCAGCCAGGTTGGCTCCGGCGCCCTGGGCGGAGCGCTGCAACTGCGCACGCTGAACCCGGATGACCTGCTGGGCGACAAGGACGAGTTCGCGGGCCTGATCAAGAACGACTACGACAGCGCCGACCGCAGCTGGGGGCTCAATGCCGCCCTGGCCGGTCGCTTCAACGACACCGCCTGGCTGCTCCAGGCCGGTGAGCGCAAGGGCAACGAGCTTGAAAACCAGGGCAACCGTGACGTACTGGGCAGCCAGCGTACCGAAGCCAATCCCAGCAATACCGACCAGAACAGCCTGCTGCTCAAGGTCCAGCAAAAGCTCGGTGGTGGGCACCGAGTCGGTGTGACCGCCGAACTGTTCGAACGCACCGAAGACATGGACAGCCGCATCAACCAGGGCACCGCCAACTACCCTCGGCACTACGACACCCAGGAAAGCAACGAGCGCAAGCGCCTGTCCTTCGATCACCAGTACCGTGCCGAGCACGCAGAAGGCCTGCTCGACTGGGCCGACACCATCGTCTACTGGCAGAAGCTGCGCCGCGAGGATGAGGTGGAGGCGACCCGCGCCGGGACGCTGGCCGGCCCCTTCGGCCGCAGCAACGAGATCGAGAAGACCCAGTACGGCATCACCAGCACCCTGGGCAAGCAACTGGGCCAGCACAATCTGACCCTGGGCGCGGAGTGGAGCCGCATCGAGGCCGAACAATACAGCAGCGGCTACGATGCCTGCCCCAGCGTGCTGGTACCGCCCTTCCCGCCGCGCCCGGACAGCACGCCGGCCGGCATCTACTTTGCCTGCATCAACCTGCACACCAATCAGGCCGAGATGCCGAAAACGCCGGGCAATCTGTATGGCCTCTATCTGAAAGACGACATCGCCCTCAGCGACACCCTGACCCTGACGCCCGGCCTGCGCTACGACCGTTACGAATACAAGCCCAGGAGCGGCACCAGTGGTTACGTGCTGGCCGGCGACAGCGTGATGCTCACCGAGAACAAGGACTCCAACTGGGCCGGCAGCCTGCTGCTGACCTGGCAGGCACACGAGCTGGCTACGCTGTACGCGCAGTGGGCAGAGGGCTTCAAGGCCCCGGACGTCAACGAGCTGTACAGCACCTTCACCAACTCCGGCATGGGCTACGCGCGAGTCGGCAACCCCAACCTCAAGCCCGAGAAAAGCACCGGCTACGAGGTCGGCGCGCGCCTCGGCGACAGCCATCTGGGCGGCTCCGTCAGCCTGTTCGACAACCGTTACAGAAACTTCATCGACAGCATCACCGCCAATGAAGCCGACTACGGCTTCCAGCCCGGCGAATTCCCGACCTTCTTCGAGGTAATGGAGAACCGCGACAAGGTGCGCATCTACGGAGCCGAAGGCACCGCACACTGGCAGTTCGCGCCCTCCTGGCAGGCCTGGACCTCGGTCGCCTGGGCCGTAGGCAAGGACCGCGAAACCAAGCAGCACCTGAACTCGGCTGACCGGCACCCTCGGCCTCAGCTATACCCAGCAACACTACGGCGCGGACCTGATGCTGACCGCCGCGCGCCGCCGCGACAAGGTGGAGAACGATGGCGACTTCAAGGCCCCCGGCTACGGCGTGGTCGACCTCACCGGCTACTGGCAACCGGCCGCGCTGGACGGTGTGAGGCTGCAGGCCGGTCTGTTCAACCTGTTCGACAAGAAGTACTGGAACGCCCTCAACGTGCCCAGCGCTGGCGGCCGCACCACACCGCAACCGGTCGACTACTACAGCGAGCCCGGGCGCAGCTTCCGCGTGTCCGCCTCCTGGCAGTTCTGAGTTCCACTTGGCGCAAGGATGCGCCCTCCTGCTTCCTGCGGGATAATCGCGCCATCTGAAACGGAGAACGCGATGATCCGCCTATGCGCCCCGAGTGAGCTGGCCGAAGGTCAGAGCCGGGGCTTTGTGATCGACCCGTTGAACCTGCTTCTTGTACGTCGCGACGGCCAGGTCCACGCCTACCTCAACCGCTGCCCGCACCGCGGCATCGCCCTGGAGTGGCAGAAGGATCGCTTCCTTGACGACAGCGGCAGCCTGATTCGCTGCGCGACCCATGGCGCGCTGTTTCTCATCGAGAGCGGCGAATGCGTGGCCGGGCCTTGCGAAGGGCAGGCGCTGCAGAGGCTGGAATGCAGGGAAGACGCGCACGGGATCTGGATCGAAGGCGCTGCAGCCAGGTAGCCCGGATGCAATCCGGGGATGGGCGAAAACTGGATTCCCGGATTGCATCCGGGCTACGCCAACATCGCGCCCACCGTGCTACCGAAACAGAAGCTGGTGCGCGCAGCACGCGCTACGTCAATACCTCCAGCCGGCGAACCAGGGCGATCCCCTCGGGGCTGAGCTCGGCGCCATAGGCCAGCACCTCTACCCCCGCGGCCTTGGCATCACGCAACCCCGCCGCGTACGCAGGATCGATCTCCGCCGCCGCCCGCACGGCGCGAATGCCGGAGAGGTTCACGCAATACAGCTGCACCGTGCGCACACCCGCCTGCGCCAGCGCCGCCAGCTCGCGCAGATGCCTGGCGCCGCGCTGCGTCACGGCATCGGGAAAGGCCGCCACGTCGCTGCCATCGAAGCCCAACGTCACGCTCTTGACCTCGACATAGGCCGGCCCGTCCGGGTAATCCAGGCGAAAGTCGGCGCGGCTGTTCTCCACCCCGTAAGCCACCTCGCGCTTGAGCGCGGTAAAGCCAACCAACTCGGTAATCAGCCCGGCGCGCAGCGCCTCCTCTACCAGCGCATTGGCCCGCGCGGTATTGATGCAGGCCAGGCGCCCTTGCGGCGTTTCGCTGATTTCCCAGCTGCCCGGCAGCTTGCGCTTGGGATCCTTGCTGCGGCTGAACCACACCCGGCAGCCTTCGCTCATGCAATTGAGCATCGAGCCGGTGTTGGCGCAGTGGATGGTCATCTGCTCGCCGCTGGCCGTCTCGATATCGGCGAGAAAGCGCTTGTAGCGACGCAGCAGGTGCCCCTCTTCCAATGGCGGATCAAAGCGCATCGGGCTTCCAGCTCTTCAAGCCGCGGGCGATGCGCTCGACTGCCTGCTGCAGGCGCTCGACATTCTGCGTGTAGGCGAAGCGCACATGGTGCCCGGCCTGGTGACGGCCGAAATCCAGGCCCGGGGTGAAGGCCACGTGCTCGGTTTCGATGAAGTGGCGACAGAAGGCGAAGGCGTCGCCGCCAAAGGCGCTGATGTCTGCATATAGATAGAAGGCACCTTCAGGCGTAGCGGCGATACCGAAGCCCAGCTCGCGCAGCGCCGGCAGCAGATAGTCGCGGCGGCGTTGAAATTCATGGCGGCGCTCTTCGAGGATCGCCAGGGTGGCCGGCTCGAAGCAGGCCAGCGCGGCATGCTGGGCCATGCTCGGTGCGCTGATGTAGAGATTCTGCGCCAGCTTTTCCAGCTCCGGCACGGCGGCAGCGGGCGCCACCAGCCAACCCAGGCGCCAGCCGGTCATGCCGAAATATTTGGAGAAACTATTGAGGACGAAGGCATCGTCGTCCACTTCCAGCACGCTCGATGCATCGCAGCCATAGGTCAGGCCATGGTAGATCTCGTCCACCACCAGGTGACCGCCACGCTGCTTGAGGCAGGTCGACAGCGCCGCCAGCTCATCCTTGTGCAGCAGCGTTCCAGTCGGATTGGCCGGCGAAGCCACCAACGCGCCGACGCTGTCGGTATCCCAGTGCCGCTCCACCAATTGCGGGGTCAGCTGGTAACGCACGTCCGGGCCGACCGGCACCAGCTGCGCGGCACCTTCGACCAGGCGCAGGAAGTGGCGATTACAAGGGTAGCCCGGGTCGGCCAGCAACCAGTGCTTGCCCGGGTCGACCAACAGGCTGGCGGCCAGCAGCAGCGCCCCGGAGCCACCGGGCGTGACCAGGATGCGCTGCGGGTCGATGCTCAGGCGGTAACGCTCGGCGTAGAAGCCGGCGATCGCCTCGCGCAGCTGCGGCAGGCCGCGCGCCGCGGTGTAGCGCGTGTGCCCGGCGGCCAGCGCGGCCTGGCCGGCGCGGATGATCGGCTCGGCGGTGGTGAAGTCCGGCTCGCCGATCTCCAGGTGAATGACGTCGTGACCGGCCGCTTGCAGCTCGTTGGCACGCGCCAGCAAGGCCATCACGTGGAAGGGTTCGATGGCGCGACTGCGCGCACTGTAGAGCTGAGCCATGGGCCTGCCTTCAAGGTTGCGAGGCGCGGATTCTAGCAGGGCGGCTCGAGGCCGCGGCAAGGACGCGAAAGCGCCGCTACGCTTGCTGGCCAGTCTCGTGCAGATTTCGTTGACACCCCGGACAAGGCGGAGACAACCGGGAGTAGCGCGCCCCGATTCGATCTGGTAAGTTCGCCCGCTTGCAGTCGCAGGGCCGGACAAACGCCTGGCAATGGAATAACCTGCGCGATGGATTCGAAAGAGTGAGAGGCGTCATCCATGCCCACAAAAGAAAAAGCCAAAAGCACCAGCCAGCTGATTCGTGGTTTCGAGCCTTATCAAGAGAAGAAGGGCGAGGAATACATGAGCGAGCCGATGCGCGCTCACTTCACCAGCATCCTCAATAAGTGGAAGCTGGAGCTGATGCAGGAAGTCGACCGTACCGTGCACCACATGCAGGACGAAGCGGCCAACTTCCCCGACCCGGCCGACCGCGCCAGCCAGGAAGAAGAATTCAGCCTGGAACTGCGTGCCCGTGATCGCGAGCGCAAACTGATCAAGAAGATCGACGAGACCCTGCAGCTGATCGAAGACAACGATTACGGCTGGTGCGATTCCTGCGGCGTCGAGATCGGTATTCGCCGCCTTGAAGCCCGCCCGACTGCGACCCTGTGCATCGATTGCAAGACGCTGGCGGAAATCAAGGAAAAGCAGATCGGTTCCTGATCTGACGACGGGGCGCTTAGGCGCCCCGCTCTGTTTCTGGCCTTCGCTTCATGAACACCTCCTACATCGGGCGCTTCGCCCCTACGCCCAGCGGTTATCTGCACTTCGGCTCGCTGGTCGCCGCCCTCGCCTCCTACCTCGATGCCCGCTCCGTTGGCGGTCGCTGGCTGCTGCGCATGGAAGACCTCGACCCGCCACGGGAAGTGCCTGGCGCACAGGATGCGATCCTGCGCACCCTGGAAACCTATGGCTTCGAGTGGGACGGCGAACTGGTGCGCCAGAGCGAGCGTCACGCCGAATACGCCGCCGTGATCACCCGCCTGTTCAGCCAGGGTCTGGCCTACGCCTGCATCTGCTCGCGCAAGCAACTGGAGGGCTACGGCGGCATCTACCCGGGCTTTTGCCGCGACGCCTGTCATCCCGATCGCGACGCGGCCATCCGCCTGCGCGTACCGGAGCTGGACTACCACTTCATCGACCGCGTGCAGGGCGAATTCCGTCAGCACCTGGGGCGAGAAGTGGGCGACTTCGTGATCCGACGGCGTGATGGGTTGTTTGCCTATCAGCTCGCCGTGGTGCTGGACGATGCCTGGCAGGGTGTGACCGACGTGGTGCGCGGCGCCGACCTGCTCGACTCCACCCCTCGTCAGCTCTACCTGCAGGAACTGCTCGGACTGCCGCAACCACGCTACCTGCACGTGCCGCTGATCATCCAGCCGGACGGCCACAAGCTGGGCAAGAGCTACCGTTCGCCGCCCCTGCCCGCCGACCAAGCCGGGCCTCTGCTGCTGCGTGCCCTGCGTGCGCTGGGCCAGCAACCGCCCGCCGAACTGCACGGCGCGGCGCCTGCCGAGCTGCTGGCATGGGGCATCGCCAACTGGGACGCCACGCGCATCCCGCGCAGCCGCACCCTGGCCGAAGCGCAATTGCGCTGAGCCGCGCTACACAGGGTAGGGTGCGCCGTGCGCACCAACGCCTCCAGAGAATCTCGCACGACCTCGGTGCGCACGGCGCACCCTACGTACCTGAAGTTTGTGGCTTGAAGCGCGCGGCATCCTTTACCATCGCGGCATCTTTCGACGAGATGTCACATGTATATCTACCGACTGGTTCTGATCCTGGTGGTGGGGATCTACCTGTTCTCCCCAGCCATCATGGACTGGTGGATCGACCCCAATGGCGCCTGGTACCGGCCCTACCTGCTGTGGCTGATCCTGATCGTCGTCACCTTCATTCTTCAGAGCCAACGCGATGCTGACGAGCTTTAGCCTGAGCGAACTGATCCTGATCAGCGCCGGCTATCTGCTGATGCTGTTCGGTGTCGCCTGGGTCAGTGAAAAGGGCCTTATCCCCCGCTGGATCATCCGCCACCCGCTGACCTACACCTTGTCGCTGGGCGTATACGCCAGCGCCTGGGCCTTCTACGGCACGGTCGGCCTGGCCTATCAGTACGGTTACGGCTTTCTCGCCAGCTACCTCGGAGTTTCCGGGGCCTTTCTGCTGGCACCCGTGCTGCTCTATCCGATCCTGCGCATCACCCGCACCTACCAGCTGTCATCGCTGGCCGATCTGTTCGCCTTCCGTTTTCGCAGCACCTGGGCCGGCGCACTGACCACCCTGTTCATGCTGATTGGCGTGCTGCCGCTGCTGGCCCTGCAGATCCAGGCGGTGGCCGATTCCATCGGCATCCTCAGCCGCGAGCCGCTGCAGGAAAAAGTCGCGCTGAGTTACTGCGGCCTGATCATCCTGTTCACCATTCTGTTCGGCGCGCGCCATATCGCCACGCGCGAGAAGCACGAGGGCCTGGTGTTCGCCATTGCCTTCGAGTCGCTGGTCAAGCTGGTCGCCCTCGGCGTGATCGGCTGGTACGCGCTGTACCAGGTGTTCGGCGGCCCGCGTGAGCTGGAGCTATGGCTGGTGCAGAACCAGGCGGCACTGGCCACGCTGCATACGCCGCTGCAGGAAGGCCCGTGGCGCACCCTGCTGCTGGTGTTCTTCGCCTCGGCCATCGTCATGCCGCACATGTACCACATGACCTTCACCGAGAACCTCAACCCGCGCGCCGTGGTCAGCGCCAGCTGGGGCCTGCCGCTGTTCCTGCTGCTGATGAGCCTGGCCGTGCCACTGATCCTCTGGGCCGGCCTCAAGCTCGGGGCCACCACAAACCCGGAATACTTCACCCTGGGCCTGGGTATCGCGGTCAACAGCGAAACCCTGGCCCTGCTCGCCTATGTCGGCGGTCTGTCGGCCTCCAGCGGCCTGATCATCGTCTCGACCCTGGCGCTATCCGGCATGGCGCTGAACCACCTGGTGCTGCCGCTCTACCAGCCGCCAGCCGAAGGCAACATCTACCGCTGGCTGAAGTGGACGCGGCGCGCGCTGATCGTGGCCATCATCATGGCCGGCTACGGCTTCTACCTACTGCTCGGCGCCCAGCAGGATCTGGCCAACCTGGGCATCGTCGCCTTCGTCGCCACCCTGCAGTTCCTGCCCGGCGTACTCTCGGTGCTGTATTGGCAGACGGCCAATCGCCGCGGTTTCCTCGCCGGCCTGCTGGCCGGCATCAGCGTCTGGGCACTGACCATGCTGCTGCCGCTGCTGGGCAATCTGGAAGGTTTCTACCTGCCACTGTTCAACGTCATCTATGTGCTCGATGACGCCAGCTGGCACCTGGCGGCCATCGCCTCACTGGCGGCCAACGTGCTGATGTTCACCCTGGTGTCGCTGTTCACCGAGGCCAGCCCGGAGGAGAAGAGCGCCGCCGAAGCCTGCGCGGTGGACAACGTGCGCCGTCCGCAGCGGCGCGAGCTGGTGGCCGTGTCACCGCAGGACTTTGCCGCACAACTGGCCAAGCCGCTCGGCGCCAAGACCGCGCAGCGCGAAGTGGAACAGGCCCTGCGCGACCTGCACCTGCCCTTCGACGAGAGCCGCCCTTATGCCCTGCGCCGCCTGCGCGACCGCATCGAGGCCAACCTGTCCGGCCTGATGGGGCCGAGCGTGGCGCAGGACATCGTCGAAACCTTCCTGCCCTACAAGTCCGGCACCGAAGGCTATGTCACCGAGGACATCCACTTCATCGAAAGCCGCCTGGAGGATTACCAGTCGCGCCTCACCGGCCTGGCCGCCGAACTCGACGCCCTGCGTCGCTATCACCGCCAGACCTTGCAGGAGCTGCCCATGGGCGTGTGCTCGCTGGCCAAGGACCAGGAAATCCTGATGTGGAACCGGGCCATGGAAGAACTCACCGACATCCCCGCGCAGCGCATCGTCGGTTCGCGCCTGAGCACCCTGGCCGAACCCTGGCAGAGCCTGCTGCAGGACTTCATCGAACGCCCCGACCAGCACCTGCACAAACAGCATCTGGCACTCGACGGGCAGATTCGCTGGCTGAATCTGCACAAGGCAGCCATCAACGAACCGCTGGCGCCCGGCAACAGCGGCCTGGTGCTGCTGGTCGAGGATCAGACCGAAACCCAGATGCTCGAAGACAAGCTGGTGCACTCCGAGCGCCTGGCCAGCATCGGCCGCCTCGCCGCCGGCGTGGCCCACGAGATCGGCAACCCGATCACCGGCATCGCCTGCCTGGCGCAGAACCTGCGCGAAGAACGCGAAAACGACGGCGAGCTGACCGAAATCAGCGGGCAGATCCTGGAGCAGACCAAGCGCGTGTCACGCATCGTCCAGTCGCTGATGAGCTTCGCCCACTCCGGCAGCCACCAGCGCAGCGACGAGCCGGTGTGCCTGGCCGACGTGGCGCAGGACGCCATCGGCCTGCTGTCGCTGAACAAGCGCAACTTCGACATCCAGTTCTACAACCTCTGCGATCCACAGCACTGGGCGTGCGGCGATCCGCAGCGCCTGGCCCAGGTACTGATCAACCTGCTGTCCAACGCCCGTGACGCCTCGCCACCCGGCGGCGCCATCCGCGTGCGCAGCGAGGCCAGCGAACATACCGTCGACCTGATCGTCGAGGACGAAGGCAGCGGCATTCCCAAGGCGATCATCGACCGCCTGTTCGAGCCGTTCTTCACCACCAAGGATCCCGGCGAGGGTACCGGCCTGGGCCTCGCGCTGGTCTATTCGATCGTGGAAGAGCATTATGGACAAATAACAATCGACAGCCCGGCCGACCCCGAGCGCCAACTGGGCACTCGAATTCGGGTCACCCTGCCGAGACATGTCGAGGCGACGTCCGTAGCGATGTAAACAGCGAGAGAGGCTGCCACTGGCACCTCCGTGACCGTCGAGAGACCGAATTGATGCCACATATTCTTATCGTCGAAGACGAAACCATTATCCGCTCTGCCTTGCGCCGCCTGCTCGAACGCAATCAGTACCAGGTCAGCGAAGCCGGCTCGGTACAGGAAGCCCAGGAGCGCTACAGCATCCCCTCCTTCGACCTGATCGTCAGCGACCTGCGCCTGCCTGGCGCGCCGGGTACCGAACTGATCAAGCTGGCCGAAGGCACGCCGGTGCTGATCATGACCAGCTACGCCAGCCTGCGCTCGGCGGTGGATTCGATGAAGATGGGAGCGGTCGATTACATCGCCAAGCCCTTCGACCACGACGAGATGCTGCAGGCCGTCGCCCGCATCCTGCGTGATCGCCAGGAAGCCAAGAGCGCACCGGCGCCGGCTGCCACCAGCAATGCGCGCAACGGTAGCGCCGAGAAGACAGTGGACAACGCCAACGGCGAGATCGGCATCATCGGCTCCTGCGCAGCCATGCAGGAGCTCTACAGCAAGATTCGCAAGGTCGCGCCCACTGACTCCAATGTACTGGTTCAGGGCGAGTCGGGTACCGGCAAGGAGCTGGTCGCACGCGCCCTGCACAACCTCTCCAGGCGCGCCAAGGCGCCGCTGATTTCGGTGAACTGCGCGGCCATTCCGGAAACCCTGATCGAGTCCGAACTGTTCGGCCACGAGAAAGGCGCCTTCACCGGCGCCAGCGCAGGGCGTGCCGGCCTGGTGGAAGCAGCTGACGGCGGCACCCTGTTCCTCGACGAAATCGGAGAACTGCCGCTGGAAGCCCAGGCGCGACTGCTGCGCGTGCTGCAGGAAGGCGAGATTCGTCGGGTCGGCTCGGTGCAATCGCAAAAGGTCGACGTGCGCCTGATCGCTGCCACTCACCGCGACCTCAAGACCCTGGCAAAGACCGGCCAGTTTCGCGAAGACCTCTATTACCGCCTGCACGTCATCGCCCTGAAGCTGCCGGCGTTGCGCGAGCGCGGTAACGACGTGATCGAGATCGCCCAGGCCTTTCTGGTCCGTCAGTACACGCGCATGGGCCGCGAACCATTGCGTTTCGCCCATGATGCCGAGCAGGCAATCCGCCATTACCCCTGGCCAGGCAACGTGCGCGAGCTGGAAAACGCCATCGAGCGCGCGGTGATTCTCTGCGAGGGGGCGGAAATTTCTGCCGATCTGCTGGGCATCGACATCGAGCTGGACGATCTGGATGACGAGGATTTCGGCCTGCCGGCGACCGCCGGGCAAAGCGCCGGCAACAGCCACGAGCCGACCGAGGACCTGTCGCTGGAAGACTACTTCCAGCACTTCGTCCTCGAACACCAGGACCACATGACCGAAACCGAACTGGCGCGCAAACTGGGTATCAGCCGCAAATGCCTGTGGGAGCGCCGCCAGCGCCTCGGCATTCCGCGGCGCAAATCCGGCGTGACCAGCGGCCCTTGACGCCGCGGCTGCGGTGACAACCTGCCCGCACAGGGGTTTCACAGGTTGTTACCGTTTCAATATCTCGTAACAAAGGCCGGGTCTAACGGTAACGAAAACCCGGCTTTTTTCTACCCCACCGATTAACTCAATTCTCCACAAGTCCTTGATTTACAAGGAATCATGAAAACTGGCACGGCATCTGCTTTATCTCTGGCACAACAACAATAACAAGCAATGCCCTACACAATAAGAACAAGACGTAACGACTCCAGAACAACAAGAACAACAAGGTACGGAGGCGCAGCTAACTGATTCTTTTGGAGAGGAGTTGCCGCAAGGGGTTCGCCCCAGCGACCAGGTAGAGAACAATAAAACTGCCCTGAGGCAGCGCCAGAACTGGTTGATTAAGGCAGCATCAGCGTCCAAAGAAATCCGTTTGCTATTGGCTCCCCATTCTAGGGAGCGCCCGGTAAGCCACGGCGAGCCGGGAAGGGCCGAACAACAAAAACAACAGGCCCTCAATAACAATAAAAACAGAGCACGCACCAACTTGGGGGGGAGCTTCGGCTCCCCCAGTAGCTTCCGGTCCTCGAATCCCCGC
>VFQR01000837.1_pt1 | contig 31163 bp, 27 predicted proteins | sample 3512321 | NCBI WGS metagenome assembly VFQR01 (sample SAMN10412374, study PRJNA504923) | tailings metagenome | isolation source: Relicate 3 Philex TSF1 revegetated site | place: Philippines: Tuba, Benguet | collected 2017-08-29 | reverse complement strand
GAGTTGTTCAATCAACAACACAACGATTCCGGAAAATGAACTTAAACCTCAGTCATGGGAATCACACCTGCGACTTCAGCCTTAGCCTTCGGGCGGAAGAAAATCAGAAACGCAATGAGAGCCAGAATGACGCCACTTGCGGGAATCAGCCAGAAGGTGGTCCAGTTAATGACCATTGTACCGTCAGGCCCGGGAACTTTACTGAACTCTGCCACATAGCCCGAAAGGATGCTTCCCATCCACATCCCGACGCCATAAGTCAAGAAACTGAAGAGAGCCTGACCACTGCCGCGGATTTCCTTGGGGGCCGTGTTGTCCACATGGATGAATCCCGCTGCGAAGAAAAAGTCAAAGCAAATCCCGTGGAGTGCCACTCCAATCAGAACCAGCATGAATGGAGAAGGAATCACCGCGAAGGCATAGCTGACCTTCTGAACCAGTGTGGCATTAGCCATCAGTTCTGGGCCAGGCCCACCAAAAGCGAAGAGCAGATAACGCAGACCCCAGCAGAACATTCCCAGAGCCAGCACCCAGCGCATCTTCATGGTCTTCAGAAACCATGGCAGAAAGGGAAGCAATGCCAATTCCGCAAACTGACCAATCGTCATCGTGCCCGCCACATCGGTCACACCGGCACCAAGTTCCAGAAATGTGCCAGTAAACGAGTAGTAAAAGGCGAGGACAATTGTGATGAGAAACGATACGAGAAAGAAGACCGCAAACGAAGGATCCTTGAACAGGGCCAGCGCCTTCAGAAATGGAATCCCTTCACCAGCCTTCCCCTGAGGAGGTGTATGGGGCATGACGAGACTGATGACCCCTAGAACAGCTGAAAAACCAGCGGCTAAATAGAAAGGTTTACTGGTCTGAAAGGCGGGGACAGCTTCCGTCGAGAGGACATTTCCAACAAGAAGACCAGCGACAATCCAGCCAATCGTGCCAAACACACGCACGCTCGGGAAATCACGCTCTCCGCTGGGGACATGGGTAAAGGCAATCGTGTTGGATAGAGCCAGAGTCGGGTTGTAAAGCAGTGCATAGGCCAGCGAAATTCCCCACAGCAGCCAGTATTGCTCCGGGCTTTTGACCTGTGCCATCCAGAAAAGCAGACCCGCACCCGCCAGGTGGCAGATCGCCATAACTTTTTCGCTCGCCAGAAGACGATCTGCTATCTGCCCTGCAAACAGCGTGGCGAAGATCGCTCCCAAGGGCATCAGTGCATACATAGCTCCGACCTGCGGATCGGTAAACCCCAGATGCTTGAGATAATTCCCAAGAATTGTGAACCAACTCCCCCAAACCGCAAATTGCAGAAACATCATGATCGAGAGCTTGGCTCTCAGAGACATGGAAAGCGGTGGCACGGTCGTCGAAGGAGCAGAATCTGTTGTGATGGCAGCCATAGAGCGAAGTTCCTTAGAAATCCATGAAGTCTCCCAGGATCATCCGCGCGAGCTCTGCTGTTCGCAAGTGGGCAACTCCGATTCCTGACGGTTTTCCCTGACTCGACTCTTCGCACAAGATCAACTGCCCTAACAAATCACCCCCGCCTCGCCATGGTCATAACTCTTCAGGCCGACTCACCCCTGAAACAAACTGCCAATCTTTCTAAACACCCCAGACTGCGCAATCTTTACAAAGCGTCCATATTCGTTACAATCCGTACAAGCGGCGTAAACCGCATTATCGCACCGGCTCGTCGCCGATGTGGTCGGATCAACCGGGTGGCAACCCATCGAGGAGACGCAAATGCAGATTTTCAAAGCACTTTGGGATGATTGTCAGGGAGCAGTTCTCTCTGCCGAACTCGTGCTTCTGGGCACAGTCGGAGTTCTGGGGACAGTCGTTGGCTTAAATGCCGCCACAAATGCCATCAATGCCGAGATGGTCGAATTGGCCGAAGCTTTCCGCAGTCTCGATCAGAGCTACGTGGTGCGGGGTCACCAGTCCTGCGGAGCCTGGACCGCAGGCTCATACTATCGGCAAACGCATGTGGAAGAGTCGGTCGCCTCGATCTGTGCCAACGGTGAGATTGACCGCGATGTCCTGGAAGAGCAGATTCGCAGCCAGCGTGGAGAACCTGTCCCTGCTGAAGAACCTGCTCCTCCCGAAGAAATGACACCGGAAATGGGTCAGGGCACCGCTTTGCCTCAAAATGAAATCCGCATCAGCCCACGCGATGCCTGATTTCTCTTGAACCATCGACATTCTCAACGAGTCAACCTCGCGATTTGCCACACGCTCTGTTGCACTCGAAGAGAATTACTCAATATTCCTCGATCGGCTGAAAGTCCTCTTTCAGAGTTCACCCGATCGAGGAATGTTTTTTTCGTCGTCGGACTCTTTCTAATCACCAAACATGTGTCGGAAACAACGACTGACCAGAACTCTCTTACTGATACGTCAACAGCCTCCAGAACTTCGGTTGCTGACTCTTCCCCCATCCTTCGTGGTCTTCGTGACCTTTGTGGTCAAATCGCAGCTCGTCTGGCGTAGAGTCTGTTGCTAAGTGGAATGCACCAGCGTTCAAGCCATTCTCACGAGTGATCACAGGCAACATAGGAATTAGCGAAACCGTCTCACGACTCTATTTACCGGCTCAATGAGCGTTCGCAGGCTCGCTAGAATGGTGGTCCGTATGACCATCGGCCTGCATGCGGGCATACTCCCGGCTTTGCCGGGTATCCTGTGGGTAATAGTGCATCCCGACATCTGGCAGTAACGACAGCGGCAATGCCAGTGCCAGCACAATCGTCGGTGCGAGCAAAATATACTTCCAGCCGCTCTCAAACTTCAGATGCATAAAGTAGAGCATCACACAGAGCGCCTTTGCCGTCGCGACCGCCAGCACAATCGCCACAATGATGCGGCGGTCTGCCAGTGAAAGCAGATCAGCGACAACGGAGAGTACTGTCAGCCCGCAAAGAGCGAGAAAAACACGAAAGTAAGTATTTCCGTGCAGATGTGCCATATCAGCCATGTTTCACCAGTTGGAATGACCTCGCTTTTATAAGCCAGGCATCAAGATCAAATAGCAATGATTTAGATAATGTAGATTAACGGAAACAGGAAGATCCACACCAGATCCACAAAGTGCCAGTACAACCCCACATTCTCGACCACGACCGCATGCCGAAATGCCAGTTTACTACCCATCGCCAGAAGAACCAGAAACATGATCAGTCCAATGATCACATGCAGTGCGTGAAAACCGGTCATCAGGAAATAGTTCGAAGCAAACAGGTTCCCATAGAGTATCGGCACCGCGGGATGAAAGTTTCCCAGCAGCGGCGATAACTCGACATCCTTCTTCAGCGACTCCACAAACGAATTCACGTCAGCAAGTGTGATCGCAGGAAATTGCCCGGGAGTCGGTGAGCTCCGATACTCAATCAGTTGCTCGGGAGTCACCGACATGGCCAAACCAAATCGCACATGATTTTCCAGACTGCTCGCTGCTTCATTCAGGCGCGAAAGCGCCTTGAGCTGTACCACGGTCGCAGCTTTTCCTGCTGGTGGAGAATCCTTAGGATCGGTTGTCGCAGTTTCACTTCCGGCACTGGCAATACGATTACCCATTTCGGTCCGGCGGTCAGCAGCAGGTGTACCTGGAAAGATCGCTGCGAGCTCACGATCGACGACACGTTGCAGCCGACTCGCTGTGGCGAACATGGCTTCCGTAGGCGTCTCCGGAATTTTGCCCGGAATGATTTCGTGCTCGAACTTACCAGCGTATTCGACGGATTTTATCCCTAAAAAAACCAGTCCCAGCAGCAGTGTAAAGGCAATGAACTTACGAGCCTCTTTGAAATTCGATACCAGCATTTTCTCGTGAGCGACGACCACAAAGTAGCTGGAGACAATCAGTACGAAGGTGTTCAGTCCACCCAGCCAGACGTTGATATGCGTAATGTGCGGATCTGTCGGCCAGCCGGGAGAACCATTTCGACTGATGATATAGCTACCGATAAAGGCCGAGAAAAACATGATCTCGGTCCCCAGAAACAGCCACATTCCCAATTTGGAATTCGGAATGGGAAGGCCCATACGCGGAAGAGTTCCGGCCTGGGAAACAGTCGCTGGTGCTGAGGAGTGCATAGAGTGCAATTTTCTTCAGTGGCCGGGAAACAGGAGAACCCAAATCAGTTCTGTATCAATTCATGGCAGAAAACGACATCGAAAGCAGGCCCAGGTGATCTCCTACCAAGGCCAATAGCACCAGAGGTAAATAGACAATCGATACCAGGATCAGGCGACGGGCAGTCGCTGGTCGTTCATGCCAGGCAAACGCTATCGAAGCCGCGAGATAGCCCAGCCCCAGCACAATCGCCAGCAAAAAGTAGGTCATGCCACCCACTCCCGCCACAACGGGTAACAGGCTGATCGGAATCAGAATCGTGGCATACGCTGTCGCAATCAGCCCTGTCACATGAGGCTTTGGCAATCCCATCGGAAGCATCTTCAGACCAGCGAGCAGGTATTCATCGCGGTACTTCCACGCAATGGCCATAAAGTGCGGGAACTGCCATAAAAAGAGAATGGCAAAGAGCGAGAACGAAGCCAGATCCAGATTCGCACCAGCCGCTGCCCAACCAATCACTGGGGGTAACGCTCCAGGAATCGCACCGACGGCTGTGCAGATCGGCGAGACTCTCTTCAGTGGCGTATAAACACCAACATAAAGTGCCCAGGTGGCGGCTGTCAGAATTGCCGTCTGGATGTTGACCATCGCCACGAGCATTGTACAACCGGCTGATCCCATGAGCAGACCAACCCCCAAGGCTTCCCAAGGAGACATTCGCCCTGCCGGCAACGGACGATTTCGCGTCCGCCGCATTCGACTATCAGTTTCCTGCTCCAGCCACTGGTTCAAAGCCGAGGAGGCCGTAGAAACCAAGGCCACGCCAGCCCACGTCCAGAGCAACACGGCCCAGTCCCAGTTCTCGCGAGGCGCCAGCGTGTAGCCGACAGTGACCGTAATCAGCACCATCACCGCAATTCGCGGCTTGGAAATTGCCAGCCAGTCAGCCAGCCGGCTTCCCAAAGCATCGATGCGAGTTTCATCGAGCACAATACCCTGTGATGAATGCTGTGGAATCGAAGAGTTCGGTAACAGCGGGGAGTTCTGCGACATCGTTAAACAGCACCTCCAGCAAGTCGGCTGGAACCATCGAGTGGGGTTGTCAGCGAGCTATTGCGAGTTTTTGTTTCCACTGTAGTTTCTGACACCGGGGCGTAGAGTGGGGCTGTCCGAATCAAGCGTGCGATCATCACACCCAATCCCATAAAACCCAGTACAGCTCCCAGCGTGTGGAGCGATCTCAGAGCACTCAATGCCGACGTCTGCTGAATGGCAACGATCCCGGCATCTGGCCAGCCATAGCGAAACAGCCAGGTCCCTAATCCAATCAGAAATTGACCATTGACGAGGAGCAACATCAGATTGGCCCAACTGCTGAGCCACGGATGATGAAGCCGGCGGATCAATACCCAGGTGATCGCAGCCACGCCCAGAACGACAAAGGCAAAGTAGGGATGATCTCGCCAGGCATGAGCTGCTCCCAGATGTCGGAGCATCCCCCCCAGAACCGACTGCAGAAAGAAGACCAGACAAAGCACAATGGTGCCTGAAAACGCCGCCCGGGTTCGGGTGCCTGTCGGCAATCGCTCAACATTCGCCCAGCGAGGACTCATGACTGCCACAGCGATCGCCATAACGGTAAAGACCCAGCAGGCAAAGTTCCCATGGATCATGGCCAGAACTTTACTCACCTGACTGACACGCATCCCTCCCAGCAACCCCTGGGCAATCACCAGCACTAAAACCAAAGTTGCCAGAATGCGGACCGCAGGTCGTTGTGGTGTCAGAAAAGCTGAACCGCATAATAGAAGTGCGAAGAAACCTGTCAGCATTCCTGCCAGACGATGCCCGTGCTCCAGAAACTTGTCTGGCTCCCCAATCGATTGCAACCAGGGGTAAGCCAACATGCTATAGCCATCCGAAGTCGGCCAGTCCGGAAATGCCATACCAGCATCGACAGTCGTCACGACAGCCCCCATCGAAATGAGAGGTAACGCCGAAATCAGCGTCAGCCACGCAAATATGGAGGGTAGATTTTTCATTATGGCACTCGACTAAAATTGTAAGTTAAAAAAAGCCGGCAAATGACTTTCTCTCGTTGGCTCTATTAACAAGTCTCTTGAAGCTCTCACATAATAAATCGGTTGCATCAATGTCCCTGAGACTGATCGGGCCGTCGAGGCATATATTCTGTCTGTGGTAAATAATCATTCTCGCCAGAGACAGGCGAGCTGTATTCGTAAGGTCCATGATAGACCACAGGCTGCACATCAAAATTCCCGTGTGGCGGTGGCGAGGGTGCCTGCCACTCCAACCCATTCGAATTCCACGGGTTTCTTCCACACTTTTTGCCGAAGAAAATGCTCCAGCCAAAATTAAACAGCAGAATGAACTGGGCAAACCCCATCACAATTGCCGCATACGTCATGAACTGATTCAGCGGCAGCAGATGCTCCAGATAAGGGAAGTGATAAGGATCGGCATACCTTCGGGGCATGCCACCAATCCCTAACAGATGCATGGGGAAGAACGTGCAGTTGAAAGCCGCAAAGGTAATGAAAAAGTGAATCTGCCCCAGGCGATCACTCATCATGCGACCGAACATTTTCGGAAACCAGAAATGGATCGCCGCAAAAATCCCGAACAACGTCGATCCGAAGAGGATGTAATGAAAGTGAGCGACAATAAAGTAAGTATCATGGATATAGACATCGACAGGGACAGCGGCCATAAAAATGCCCGAAAGTCCGCCCGTAATGAACATCGAAACAAAAGCCGCGCAGTTTAACAGCACTGTATTAAACTGGAGCTTTCCACCCCACATTGTACCAATCCAGTTGAACGTCTTGATGGCTGATGGAAGCGCAATCAGGATCGTCGAAACCATGAACGTCATGCCGACAATCGGGTTCATTCCACTGGTAAACATGTGGTGACCCCAGACAATGAATCCCAGGCCGGCAATTGTCGCCATGGAAAAAATCATCGGCTTGTAGCCAAACAGCGGCTTGCGACTCATACAGGCCAGCATATCACTCACCATTCCCATGGCTGGCAGTAACATGATGTAAACAGCCGGGTGCGAGTAGAACCAGAACAAATGCTGCCACATCAGTGGTTGCCCACCACCCACGGTTGCAGGAGCGTTATTGACAACCAGCCCGCCCGGGATAAAGAACGTGGTTCCGAGCATGCGGTCAGCCAGCATCATAAAACCGGCTGCAGTCAGGACAGGCAGAGCAAATGCCTGAAGAATTGCGGTAATAAACATCCCCCAGATCGTCATCGGCATGCGGAACAATGTCATGCCCGGGGCCCGCATATTGATAATGGTCGTCATATAGTTGATCGACCCGAACATTGAGCTGAAACCGACAAATGTCAGCCCGAACAGCCAGAGTGTTTGTGCAAAGCCTGAACCTGGAGCCGCTTGTGGAAGAACCGCCAGCACTGGATAAATCGTCCAGCCTGCCGCCGGGCCGCCATCATAAGCAAACGACAGCATGAAACAGCCAATGGCTGGCCACATGAACCAGTAGCTCAGCATGTTGAGTGTCGGAAAGGCCATATCTTCGGCACCAATCTGCAGTGGGATCAGAAAGTTGCCAAAAGCACCCGCCAGAATGGGGATGACCACCAGGAAGATCATGACGGTCGCATGCATCGTAAACAGCATGGTGTAAGCTTCGGGAGTGATCTGCCCGCCATCTGTGCGAAAGAGCATATCCCCCAGAATTGGCATCCGCTCCCACGGCCACGCCAGTTGCCAGCGCACACCCAGAGCCAACGCTCCGCCAACCATCAGCATCAGCAGAGTTGTGAATAAGAACTGGATACCGATCACTTTATGATCGGTTGAGAAGATATAGCGACGAATCCAGCCCGGCTGATGATGCACAGCGTGCATTTCATCTCCAGGAGGGATCGATACAGCAGGTGGTGTAATGGTCGCACTCAATGGTACGTCCTTTTTCTATGTCAACTGACAAACAAACTTTTGCCAGCCATTACGGGAACGTTGAAAACAATCTCAGTCACTCAGCATCAGAGGTAAATCGTCCAGCAGAACTTAAGGAGTCGAAGTCTGGGCCTGATCGGCGGCCGTATTTTCCGGTGGGCTGGCCGATCGGAGTCCGTCATCTGCCTGGAGCAGCACCGCTTCCTGCTTCCACTTTTGAAATAACTCTTCTGAAGTCGCTAAAACTCGGGCCTTCATTTTGTAGTGGCCCCAACCGCACAACTCAGCACAAACCAGGTCATAACTTCCCGGCTGAAGGGCATCGAACCAGACAGGAATCACAGTTCCCGGCAAGGCATCCTGCTTAATGCGCAGCACAGGGACAAAGAACGAATGCTGAACATCGCCGGACCTCAAACTGATGGAAACCGGCCTGCCCACCGGGATCCTCAGGTCGTTGACTGTATAAACATCATCGGGCTGAGGCATGGGCATCAGCGGCTTCCCGGGAGCGGGATAACGAATACGCCATTCGAATTGACGGGCAGTCACTTCGGCAATCGCTTCAATTTCCCCCGGGGCATAGTTACGCATGCGGAACGCTGCCCAGACATCCATCTGATAGATGGCGATAAACAGCAGCACGATCCCGGGAATTACCGTCCAGATCACTTCCAGAGTATGATTGCCATGGGAGTACGTCGCTTTCTCGTGGGCAGGTTTAACAGCCCCCTTCCAGAGCACATAACCCAGTGCAATCTGAGTCCCGACGAAGACAATACTGGTAATCCACAAAATGATGTAAAACAGCCCGTCAATCCGGCGGCCAATGCTCGACATCGCTTCGCCAGTATCCGGAAACCACCAGCCCAGTGACGGCGCAGCAAGGCACAGCGCCACTGCCAGTGCTGCCCAGCTCATAAAGTAGATTGACCAGAATCTTGCCACAGAACATCAGCCTTTAATTGGCAAAAAATCGAACTATTATTTTACAACTAAAATTGAAAAGTTAACGACTTCTAATCACTTGGACTTATTTCCACTCTCAATTCAACTAGCTGGCAGGAGTTGCCGGATCGGCACTGCTCGTCTTCTCAGCCTTCGTTTCCTGAACTTGCGCTTTGTCTGTTGCCGGTAGTTTCTTTATCGAGGATTCCGCATCCGACAGACTCGTTCCATTCGCAGTGAATTCGACACTCAGGACATAATTCACCAGATCCCAGATCTCATCGTCTGTTAAAGTCACGCCACCAAAGGCGGGCATAGGTGTGCCCTTAATCCCGGCATACAGCCTGCGATACAAATCGACAGGACGCCGTCCTCCTCGATAAATCCCTCGCGTCAGATCACGGGCAGGCAGGAGATTTCCCCAGAGATCATGCAGGCCTGGCCGTGGATAATTTCCATCGCCAGAAGGCATTTTCCAATACTCAAAATTGGCTGGACCATCTCCTCGGCCCTGTGCACCATGGCAGGTGTAGCACTTGGTCTTATCAGAGAGATAGAGCAAACGCCCTCGCTCACGAGATGCCGCATCATCGGGAACGCGCGCTTTGGCTGGGGTAATCACACTCTCGGGGGTTTCAGCCCGTTCCCAGGCAGAGACCAGAAAGTCAGCCGTATCTTCAACAACCCCCTGATAATCGGTTTCGAAAAACTCAGCAAAGTCCTTTTGCAGTGCATCCACTGCAGGCGTGATTGGTGCTGGAGGTTCCGCTTTCTCACCCTTGTTGAGTGCTGCCTGATAGGCAGCTTCACCTTGAGCATATTCGGCTTTTAAATCCTTGGTGGAAAAATCACCTAGGTCGTCTGTAATTCGCTTTTCCATCTCGCCTCGAATTGAGAGCCAGCGAACATATTCAATCACGGCCTTCTTCTCGGTGGGGTCCATCAAAAGAAACGAAGGCATGTACGTCCCGGGGATGCCATCGTCAAGGATACGCATCAGATCATCACGCGTGACACGCTCCGAAGCCTGTGTCGAAGTGAACTTGAAAATCCCGTCGCGATAGTCTCGCGGCGGTGGTTGCATATATTTAGCCGTCGGCCCTTTTCCATCGCCTGTCGATCCATGACAGTGCATACAGTTTCTTTGATAAACAACCCGGCCTTGAGCCAGCAGGCCACCATCATCAATGACCAGCGCATCACCGGCGGCAATCTGGCCGACAGGCTTGCTGGAAGAAGACGTTTCTTCCTGTGATTCTTCAGCAGGTGCTGATCCTGCTTTTCCTTCGAGAGCAATTGAAACCTGCCGGGTTGCTGCATCAAAGGCTGCAACTCGGTCTCCTTGAAAACCCTCACGAGCACCGCTGACCCAGCGAACAGGGGCTCCCACTCGCAGATTCTTGACCACGTCAGACTGATTACCGAAGGTTACCACCATGACTGCCTTGGCAGACGAACTGGCCTTCGCATCCAGCGATTCGACAATGGCTTTTGCCCCGCCGAAATCAATCACATTCAGGCGATCCCACACGACGAGATTGTCAGGAGTTCCAAAGTGAGTCAGCAGAGTGTGCTCGACGGCTTGCCGGGCATTTGGCGCTAAGAGAGTGGTCGAGGTCCGGGGGGTAAATTCGACAGCGGGATTCGGGCTACACCCTGCGGCTGCCAGCAATAACATCGCACCCCAAGCCAGGGAACGCAGCAAACCTGCCAGATGCCATGAATCCTGCAGTTTTCCACAGCCAACTGGCCGGTCAGCAGTTTTCGCAAAGGAGGCGAAAGGCATCGATTTCAACAGGCTGTCAGGCATGGCGGAGTCTGTAAAACTTAAGGGGTGAGCAGGTGGGCGTTGTCAGCAATCAATTTCAGGCGAATGAATGGTGCATATTCTTGATCAATCGATGCGTTTCATAAACTCAATCGATGTCAGTCATTCTGAGGAATCAGCAGCTTTCGTCGAAGTCGATTGATCATTGGCAGATGCCGGATTGGCAGGCTGGGGTGTGGTCGCGATCACTGGTGCAGCCACCTCGGCGGGTGGGGGAATGACATCTTCCGCAATTCTTCTCACCGTGGGGACTTGAGTAGCACCACCTCCACACCCCATGGTGCAACTGATCATCATGCCCAGAAGTACGAAGAAGTTCACCTGAGATCGAAACCAGCGAGAATGACTGGCAGCCCAATGGTCATCATGCAGCATGCAGAACACTCCCCTGTCGATAGATCAACGTCAGTCGAATTGTTGGATTGTGGCCTGTCGAAAAATCAGTGACAACTGATTGTGGCTGGCAATTGCCATGTTTCCCAAAGCCAAGAAGTTTTATATCGTCAATTCGGGCGAATCTGGCGGCTGTGAACTCGACTGAAGACATAATCTCATCTGACGTTGCGCAAAATCTCAAACGAGGATTTCCCTGAATCAGAAAAGGTGGCATGTCGCCCCGGGCAGTCTTTTTCGCTTTCAGGAGTCACCCTTTTCATTAACCTGACAGCCACGCCCTCACGAGAAACACCGTAACTCACTACTGAATAATACTTTAATCACGTCCACGCCGATCCAGCAGGTGTTCAGCCTGTGCATCACAAAAACGCAACGAACTCTAATGGCTGTCATCCACCGGAAACAGGATCATCTCTGCCATGAACTTCCACCTACTCTCCAGACCGCAAAGAGATTCTGTGATTCCACTTACGTTGTTCCGAAACTGGCTGGCCGGAATCGCTTTCTGGGTAGCCATTCTGATCCTCGGCACGAATTCCCATAGCGTATTGGCTGCCCATTGCCCGTTTTGCCCCCCATCTCAACCCACCTATGCCGAACATCTGGCCAATAGCGATGTCGCCATCCTGGTTCAATGGAAAGGCCAGAAGGTGCATTCTGAACAGGAAGCCACGACAACTTTTGAAATTCTCGATCTCCTCAAGGGGGACCCGAAGGAGTGGAAAAAGGGAGGAGAGGTCTCCGTCCCTTATGCGCGAGATGGACAACCAGGCGATCTCCTCCTCCTCATGGGACAGGCCGATGCCAGTCCGAAAGAAAAAAACACGAATTGGCTTCTCGTGCAAGAAGTCAATGAAGTGCTTTATGGATACATTCGCAAAGCCCCCCCACTCGAGGAGAAGAATACCAGGCGGCTGGAGTTTTATTGGCAGGGGCTTGAATCTCTCGATCCGGAAATCGGTAACGATGCTTTTGCCGAATTCAGTCGGGCCACCTATGCCGATGTCGCCTCCATCAAAACCGTTTATCAACCCGAGAAACTCCGGCAATGGCTGCAATCCAAACAAGTCCTACCTGTTCGTAAAGGTCTTTATGCCATGATGTTGGGGCTTGTTGGCAATCGCGAGGACGCCACCTGGATGCTCGAAGAAATCCTGCGTCCTGTCGAACCTCAGGAAACACGCCTTGGAATTGACGGCATGATGGCAGGCTTCGTCCTGCTCGAAGGTCAGACGGGCCTCGAAAAGATCTGCCACGCCAAACTCGACAACCCTCAGACTTCACCTGCCGAACTCTACGCCACCGTGAATCTACTCCGTTTCCTCTGGGAGGAAAATCCCCTCCATCTGCCACCCGAGATCCTCCGCAACCAGCTACGCAAATTATTAACTCACAAAGAATTAGGAGAAGTTGCCCTCGTCGACCTGGCCCGCTGGAAAGACTGGGGAGCCTGGCCCATGATTCAAGCTCATTGGGGGCAGAACGCGTTCTCGAACACGACGGGAAAACAGAAAATCATCCAGTTCGCCCAGACCATGCTCAAAGACCAGAACTGGGGTGATCCCCAATCCCGCCAAGCCGTTCAAGACTTTATCGACCGGAATCCATTGCCCAAATCTCCATTTTTGCCTCTACCAACCCCCTGAAAATTTGACACTGCACCCAATGAGCAAATCTCTCCAGTCGACGGGGAAAGAAAGTCAACCCTCTTGATACTTGCAAAAGTGCAGGATCAGGAAGTCTGGTCAGCCCCCTTTCGTGTGGATATGATCAATTTCGGAAAGTGGTGACGGAGAGTCTCTGCCCACAGACTGTTTTGTCGAGAGAAATCGATTTTCCGAGAAATCAATGGTGGCTGCGAAATCATCGATTTCTATCTACGCCTGAAACTGAGTTTGGGAGATACTGCCGGTTAAGTCATGGCTGACCATTCGGGTCGCCGCTCAAATTTGTGCTCTTCCGTTTCGGATTGGGAATTCATGGCATCGCGACCACTACAGCTTTCTCCAGGCGAATTCGTCGTGGGCGATACCTCGATCACGGTGAAGCAACCGTCATTGCAATATCGTGGTTACCGTGTCGAAGATCTGTCGCGCGATGCTCAATTTCCTGAGGTCGCCTGGCTGCTCATCGAAGGCTCATTACCCAGTCCTGAAGAACTGGCCGATCTCGAAGCCGCACTTTCGGAAGATGGCCGCCTGGATGACGAAGTCACCACCTGGCTGGTCAATCTTCCCATGCATGTTCCCGGTCTTGATGCCTTAAGAACAGCCGTCAGCCTCACGGCGACGCTCGACCCTCAGGCTCAGGATAATTCTCTGGCTGCACAACGCGAAAAAGCCTATCGGCTCCTCGCACGCTACCCGATTATGGCTGCCGCTGTGGCTGGGGGTACGTTACCAGACGACGCCGAATACCACTCCGAACTCTCCTATGGTGGAAATTTCCTTCGCCTCGCCTCAGGCATTGAGCCACGCGATGAACATTCCATGGCGATGGATGCACTGCTTATCACTTCCGCCGATTTCGAATACGAACCCAGCACTCTGGCAGCACGCCTGGCGGCTGGCAGTCGCGTCGATGTTCTGGGAGCCATGGTGGCCGCCTTGAGCATCTTCTCCGGTGAATGCCCACTCGATGAAGCCCGCGCGATTGCCGATCTGCTGGATGCAGTTCATAGCCCGGAAATGAGCCGCGATCTGATTCACAGGCTCTGGGAAGAACGAGCCATTCTTCCCGGTTTCGGGCCCCGCATTCCCCGCGGAGGCGATGCCCGTGTCTGTGTTCTCAGCGATTGGGCCGATCAACTCTCCGATCAGCCCGATTTTGAGGTCTGGGAGGAACATGCCGACTGGATCGAAGCCGCCGCCTGGGAAGTTGCCGAACAAGGGCCCACACTTCTTTGGGCCGTCGTCAGAATGATGAAGTATCTTGGATTACCAGTGGATGCTGCTCCCGTCGTGATTTCCACCGGACGCGTCGCCGGTTGGATGGCTCATTATATGGAACAGATCCGCACCACCTGGAAGTTGAGACCCCTGGGAGCCTACATCGGGCCGACCGACTTGCAGTTCCTCCCCGTTGATGACCGCAGTAATTAATCACCACAGTGTCTGACAACAGCAGAGCCAGATGATGGGAACACAAATTTTCAGAAAAGATTTTCCCCAATTTCATGCTCCTGAAGAGTAATGGAATGGTTCCTTCATCACTCGATTGAATACGAAAACGAACTCCCCAACCTTCACCACCATTACGTCACGATTTCCTTCCAAGAGTCTCCACGAAGAAAGCCCACATTCGGAGCAGATCATTGTCCCGCAGGCCATTGATCATCCCCGCTCTGCAAAGGTTCATTGTATGACCCCACCCACTGCCGCCATCACTCCCCCCGTCGCCAAACTTTTCCGCTCCTCACCGACCGATGCGGCTTTCCAGGTCTGTATTGAACCGACTTGCCGGGCAACCTATGCAGTCGATCAGACACTCACTTCATGCACAGCGTGCGGAAGTCTGCTCGATATTGGCTACGACTGGAATCGAATCCGTGTGCCGGGCTCGATGCGCTGGTTCGAACAGCGCTGGAGCCGCCGCAATCAGCCTCTCGATTTCAGCGGCGTCTGGCGTTTTCGCGAGTTGTTCCCCTTCGCTCCCGAAGAGTCGATTGTCACCATTGGAGAAGGTCAGACGATTCTCCAGAACTCAGCGGCAGTGGCGAGTTACGTCGGTGTGCAGCAGGGAAATCTGTTTTTGCAGTACGAAGGGCTCAACCCCTCCGGCAGCTTCAAAGATAACGGAATGACTGCCGCCGCCACACATGCTCGCATGGTGGGTGCCCATGTGGCGGCCTGCGCCTCGACAGGCAATACGAGCGCATCATTGGCCATCTATGCCAGCTCGACCAAAGCCTTTCGAACGGTCGTCTTCATCGGGAGTGGCAAGATTGCCTTCGGCAAGCTCTCACAGGCTCTTGATTACGATGCCTGCACAGTCCAGATCATGGGTGACTTCGACGACGCTCTGGCTCGCGTTCGCGAAGTTTCGTCCGAGCGGGGCATCTACTTGTGCAACAGTGTCAACCCGTTCCGCCTCGAAGGTCAGAAGTCGATCATGTATCGAGTTCTCGAAGGTCTCGGCTGGGAAGTTCCTGACTGGATTGTGGTTCCCGGCGGAAATCTCGGAAACAGCAGTTCGTTTGGCAAGGCCTTGGCCGAACTGAAACAACTGGGCCTGATCGATCGCATCCCACGCCTGGCTGTCATCAATGCCCATGGAGCGAATACGCTGCAGCAGCTCTACAACGAGCATCATGTCCGCTGGAATAATGGCAATGTTCCTTTGGAGACCATCAACCGGTTTTATGCCGAAATGGATCTCAATTCCCGCCGTGCCGATACCATTGCCAGTGCGATTGAGATCAACCGCCCCGTCAATCTGATGAAGTGCCTGCGAGCTCTCGAAACCTGTGACGGCGTCGTTCGCGATGTTCATGATCAGGAAATTCTCGACGCCAAGGCGCAGGTGGGAGCCGGCGGTTTTGGCTGCGAGCCGGCCAGTGCTGCCAGTGTGGCCGGTGCCCGTCTCCTGCGGGCACAGGGTGTGATCGCTCCTTCCGACCGGGTGGTGTGCATTCTCACTGGCCATCAACTCAAAGATCCCGATGCTACCGTCGCGTATCACTCCGGCAATCGCGACATGTTTGAATCGAAGCTGGCACGCCGCGGTGTGACCGAAACCCCCTTCCGCAATATGCCACAGGGTGTCGAGAATGATCTGGGGAAGATTCTGGAACTCCTCGCCCGGCTCGATTAGACTGTGGCCACCTGCCTTTTAGATGAAATCAGCTTCCAGGATTCTGGTGAGGATCAGCCAGAGGACGCGACTTCATCTGTTGGACTGGCAGAGGCAAATGGCAGAGCCAGTTGCATGAGACTTCGTCCCTCCCCCGGACATGTCAGCCATGCCTCAATCACCATTCGAAGAACTTGAGTATCTGGCGGATTTTCTCCCTTCAAATGGAGAATCCATTGTGGTTTCCCGCCGCGATGGCGAACTTGTCTGTGAAGCGGTCAAGCATCCGCAGAAATCCGATCCTCTGGACGACCCGGCTCTCTACGGTCGACTCGTGCAGATCAACGAGCGTCTGCAACGTCTTTCCGTGCGACCCATTGTCATTGGTGTCCTGGCCTGGTTCTGGCTGTGTGTCGCCCACCATCAGGGGATGGATGTCGGCGTCTCGGGTTGGTTTTTGGATGTGGGCTTCGCGTTACTGATTGGTGTCGCAATCAGTTCGTGGATCCAGTACCGCCAGTGGAAGCTCTTCCGCAAGATTCATCATGAATCGCTAGCCCGCCAACTCCGGCAGACGCGTATTGATCAGCACACCTTGATCGGCGCACTCAGACATCAACCCGAATTGCGTCTGCTCTTCTCGCAACTCGTGCAGGCCACCTCACACTAATACCTTTCCGTAAAGAAATAGCGCTCTGTGTGCCATGCTTGCGGCTCTGGGCAAGCATGTTTTCACAACCAACCAAGTGCAGTTGTTTCCCTGAAACCGTATAGGCTGCCTATCTCGCTTGTTTGTCCGACTCAGTCATTCTTTGGCGCAATTCCCAGACCTGCGCGGATGTTGGCCTGGATTTCATCGCGTGTCAGACGCCCATCGACATCAATGACGAGTTCCTTTTTGCGGAAGAGTTCCAGCGCCGGCTCAGTTTTCGTGCGATAGTCGTTCAGCCTCGATCGAATCGCATCGTGATTGTCATCATCCCGCTGAACAAGCTTGCCATTGCAGACATCGCACACATCGTCCTCTGCGGGCCGATGGAAGATCAGATTATAGTCCAGCCCGCAGTTGCTGCAGAGCCTCCGCGCCAGCACTCGCTCAAACACCACCTGATCCGGCACATCAATATGAATGACGGCGTCAATGTCGTAGCTCTCAAGAAAGAACCTCGCCTGCACGAGATTTCTCGGGAAACCATCGAGAATAAAGCCGTAGTTCCAGTCGTGTTCGCCCAGTCGCGCCCGGATGATGTCTTCGACCTTGTCGTCAGGAACCAACTGGCCCTCCGCAATCTGTCGCTTGACTCGCGCACCCAGCTTGGTGTGGGTCTGAATATGCCAGCGAAAAATATCTCCCACGCTGATATGCACAAGATCGAGATCATCCTTGAGGAGTTTGGCCTGCGTACCTTTGCCGCAACCCTGAACACCCATGATGACATACTTATGCATAATCCAATTCTCCCACAATCCATTCCACGACAGGCCCTCTGGCCACAAGTGGGGAGTTTGACGACTCGACCGATTGAATTCCACAATTGACACTCCCGGAGTGCGACAGAATCACCACCCGCAGGGTCGGGAATTCGTTACAATGCATATTGCCGGAGCAGTCTGGTTCCTGGCTGGGTTCTCTTTTCGCCAGATGCCGGAGACTTTGACAATCCCCTGGCATTTCCATGTGGAATTGACGGAAACATCGATTTTCCAGCGGTAACTATTCTCCCGGGCGAATTCGAAGTTCTGTGACAAGAAAGTTTTCCGATAGTGACTCTGCTCTCCGCCCCAGGATATGAAACTGGCAAAAGTCTCGGCTTACGTCCCGAGTTGCTCGCACCGGCAGGCAGCCGCGAAGCCATTCGAGCCGCCATCGAAAATGGCGCTACGGCTGTCTACTTCGGCCTGCAGTGCGGCTTTAACGCCCGGGCCAGAGCCACCAACATTGCCACGACCGATCTCCCCGAAGTCATGCAGGAACTGCACAGTCGCGGTGTTCGCGGCTACGTCACACTCAACACGCTCATCTTTTCCGAAGAGCTTGAAGAGTTTGAGTCCATTGTCAGGCTATGTGCCGAATCAGGAGTCGACGCTGTTCTTCTGCAGGATTTGGGTGCAGCCCGCTTATGCCAGGCCATCTGCCCTGCTCTCCCCATCCACGCTTCGACCCAGATGACGCTCACCAGCGCAGAGTGCATCGAAGTTGCCAGGGAGTTGGGGATCAGCCGGGTTGTACTCCCCCGGGAACTCTCTATCGATGAGATCCGCAAACTGCATTCCGCGACCAGTATGCCACTGGAAGCGTTTGTGCATGGAGCGTTATGCGTCGCCTATTCCGGACAGTGCCTGACAAGCGAGTCGTTAGGTGGCCGCAGTGCCAATCGGGGCCAATGTGCTCAGGCTTGCCGCTTACCCTACGAACTGATCTGCGATGGGCAGGATGTTGATCTCGGCAGTGTCCGCTATCTGCTCAGTCCGCAGGATCTGGCTGCTTACGAACTGACTCCCGAACTCATCGAAGCGGGAGTGATCTCCTTCAAAATCGAAGGCCGCTTAAAAACTCCTGAGTATGTGGCGAACATCACCAGGCATTATCGTGATGCGATTGATCGCAGCAAGATGGGCGAGCTTCCTCAATGGACACCTGAAGTTCGCCGCGAAATGGAATTAAGCTTCTCACGAGGCTTTTCGACAGGCTGGTTGAAAGGGTGTGATCACAAAGAACTTGTCCCGGGCCTTTCTTCAAGTAAGCGAGGTGTGCTGCTGGGAAAAGTGTTGCGCGTGACCCCACCGCGCATTCTGCTCAGACTCGAAAGCCCGCTCAGTCGTGGCGATGGCGTCGTCTTCGACGGCGACCGCACCACGGGTGAAGAGCAAGGTGGCCGCGTCTACGAACTCTTCACACCTCGGCAGAATGGCCAGTCATTACGATTGGAAGGGACTGCCGAAGCTGGACTGGTCGAAGTGGAGTTCGCCACTGGTGCCATTGATTTCTCAAAGATTCTGCCCGAGCAGAAACTTTGGAAAACCGATGACCCGCAACTGATTCAAAAACTTCGCCGCACATTCACCGGGCCGGAAGCGATGGCCCGCATGCCACTCGATCTGCAGGTGGTAGCTCGAGCGGGCGAAGCCCTGCAAGTCTCTGCTTGTCTTTATCGTCAGGATGGCACGAGTCTGCCGACGATCGTCGTCACCTCGACCGAACCACTTCCTGTTGCCACAAAACATGCGGTCACTGAATCCTATCTTCTCGAACAGTTAGGGCGTCTGGGGCATACCCCTTTTGCAATACGCACTCTCTCCACCGAGATTGTGGGTGGCCCGATGGTTCCCATGAGCCTCCTTTCCAAAGTCAGGCAGGAACTCATCCGCCAACTTCTCGAAGCTCTGGCGATTCCGGAAAGTCATCCCACAGCCACACAGCCTGTTCTCAACACCTGGCGCCGGCGTCTGCAGCAATCTCGCCTCGAAAGCCTCCTTCCCGAAGAGAATTCGACCGCAGCAGTTCAGGCTCTTCTCCCGCAACTTTTCGTCATGGTGCGGCAGCCCGCACAACTGGAGCATCTTGTCCCCGCTGAACTTGAGCTGCCCGGCCAGGCACAACTTGGTGGCGTGTATGTCGACTTCGCTGATATTCGCGAATACCGCCACGCCGCCGACTGGGGACGCGCGCAGGGAGTGAAAGTCTGGCTGGCCACGCCACGCATTCAGAAGCCGGGCGAATACCCCATTTTTGCCGCGATGGCCAAGCATGCCCCCGCTGGTTTTCTGGTACGAAATCTCGCAGGGATTGATTTCTGTACTCGTAAAAACATCCCCTTCGTGATCGATTTCTCGCTCAATTGCGCGAATGAACTGACAGCCGAGTACCTCGAAGGTTTTGGTCCTGAACGGCTGACCCTTTCCTACGATCTGAACCGTGAACAACTCCTCGATCTCGTGCGTGCTGCCCGTCCGCAAAGACTCGAAGTCGTCATTCACCAGCAGATGCCCATGTTCCATATGGAGCACTGTGTTTTCTGTGCAGTCCTTTCGCCGGGAACCAATAAAACAAACTGCGGCCGCCCTTGTGACAACCACTTTGTCGAGCTGCGTGACCGTGTGGGTATGCAGCATCCCCTCACAGCCGATGTCGGTTGCCGCAATACGCTGTTCAATGCCCAGCCTCAAAGTGCTGCCGAGGTCGTTCCAGATTTGCTGGAGCATGGGGTGAGAAACTTCCGCCTGGAGTTTCTCAATCAGGATCGTCAGACGATCCGCCGAACGATCTGTGAATATCAGGCACTGCTCGATGGTCAAAGAAAAGGCCGCGAAGTCTGGCAATCGCTGAGCGCGATGAATCGCGTCGGTGTCACTCGCGGCACGCTCGAAGAACGTCGCAACCCACTGGCAATCCTGTAACAGGAAAACTGTCATGGGTTCTGAAACTCCACCCCATCAACCAAATACCACGAATCTGGCACCGCAACCAGGCGATAGCGAAACTCCCGCTCGCTTCTGCGGGATGACACATGGCGATGCGCTGGTGGTTTTGGGATTGGCTCTCCTGCTGGTTGGCCTCGCGGGCGGACGTTTTGTCTGGCATTACGTCGTGGGAAATCCACTGGTGCATGTCGAAACACTTCAGGGAGAACCAATCCCGCTGAAGATCGACATTAACTCGGCGAACTGGATCGAGTTTTTGCAGCTAGATGGAATCGGTGAAACACTGGCTCGCCGGATTGTGGCCGACCGCGACGAACGAGGCCCATTCCAGAGCGTCGACGATCTTGTTCGAGTCCGTGGCCTGGGCGAAAAAATGATCGAACGATTTCGGCCATTCCTCCAATGCGAGCCTCCCCCAAAGTCGTCGGTTCTCGATCCATGAGCATCACGCCGTCGGGCAGCAAACTCTCCCCACCAACAGTCAAGAAAACGCCTTTTTTGTGAACCCAGGTGGTTTGGCGCAAATGGATAAATACGACTCGGCGGTTTTTGCAACTTTTACCAAAAAAACTGCCATTGACGCTCTTGCGGGCACGCTCGCTGGGCGATATTTCCTTCATAAGTGAAGAAAGACTCGTCGCATTAGCGGCGTGTACCAAGGTCAAGATGATCCCGGTGCTTTCAAAGTCACTTTTGGCAAGGATGCCCGACCATGAGCCGATTGCGTGTTTACTGGCCTGATGCTGTCAGCGATGCAGAAGAGTTGATTGTCCCCTTCACTCCGCTGCAGATGGATATCGCCCCTGAGCGAACCATGCGGCGTCCTCAGCTGCCATCCCGTTCCAGTCGATTTCCTCAGACGACGATCCGCGCCCCTCATTTTCTCGCTGCGAGCGATTCGTACCCAACGCAGGATGCCGTCAATAGCTCGGTGCTGGACCGTGCCCGCACGCTCTACCTGAACCGTTGCTGCCCCGATTGCTCCCATCCCATTGTCGAGCCCGTAGAACTCGACGATGCCATGGTCAATCGCAATGGCCAGCCCATCCCCGGCACAGCCACACTCATTGGCTTCCGCTGCGATGCCTGCGACAACGAATGGCCCGCCAGGTAACGATCATCGTCATACGTCAGCATGATGTCATTGACGAGCGGTCATGTCATGCAACGGGGATTCCAATTGGAAATAGTGCCATGCTTGCAGCTTGGGGCAAGCATGTGATTGAGAACCTCAACACGCGATTTCAGATTGCGATTCCTACGAGAGATGTTGAAAGCCATTAAGACATGCTCACTTAAAGCCGCGAAGCATGGCACTTCATGGCGATGCATGGTACTCCGCCTTAGTACGATATCTCCCAGCGAACTCACCTGGAGACAGGTCAATCACAACACTGACAAAACCTCATCGGCCCATGCCGGTGGTGGAGCCGTAAACTCCCGTGTTGATCGATCCACCGGATGCTGGAAACGAATTCGCCAGGCATGCAGACACATGACCTGCTCAGAATCCTTAGGTTCTGTCGCCAGTTCACCACCGGGCAGATAGAGAGGATCTCCCAGAATCGGCAGTCCCAAATGCCACAAATGGACTCGGATCTGATTGGTCCGGCCAGTGATGGGCCGCACTTCCAACAGGCTCGTTCCATCCCCCAGTCGCTGGACCAGTCGGAAGAGAGTACTCGCTTCGACTCCTCCCGATTCGTCAATTTCGCGTGAACCCATCACCCCGGCCACATCCGTGATAGGTGCATGGCATTCGAAGCTCTCCTCGGCAGGCTCTCCCTGAACTCGAGCCAGATAGACCTTTTCGACTTCCCGCCGAGAGAACTGTGGCTGCAATCGCCCCGCCATGTGCCGCGTTCGCGATAACACCAGCACTCCCGTCGTCATTGCATCCAGCCGATGGGCTGCCCGGGGACTTTGCGGATCGTAGATCTGTGCCAGCAGATATTGCAGCGTGTTGCGATGAAACCGGCCACTGGCATGCACAGGGAGTGGTGCCGGCTTGTTGATCACCACGATCGACTCGTCTTCATAAAGCCAGCGAATATCGGCATTCACCGCAGGCTCCAGCGTGCCCGGCAAACGATGAATGATCCGCTGGCCAGGTTGCACCGTCTCATCGAGCCGCATGGGCGCGAATGTCTCGCTCAGCAGCCGACCTTCCAACTCGGCACTTTCCCACACGCCCGCTTCCAGATGAGGCAACACCTGCTGCAGGAACTCCCGCACAGTCAGCCCGGCATGCTTCAGAGACACCTGCAAAGGTCGATCATTCACATAAGGCACACACCCGGGCAACGGATGGATCAATCCCTGCAGTTTTCGTTCACGTGCCCGCAGCCGGTCTTCCATTTCCTCGGCTGACGTTTTGAAACAGTATGGGCACGACTGACCGATCACATAACGTGGATCGGCCTGTTCCTCCGCCACCAATGGCGTCTGACACCTGAGACACTGCGTCGTCGATGATTCCTCCAGATTGGGATCCACTCCCACCCGCTGATCAAAAACGAAACACTCCCCCTGGTAGTGAGCACTGCCACACTCTTCAAAGTATTTCAGAATGCCGCCATCGAGCTGATAGACCTGCTCGTAACCTTCTTTGACAAAGAACGGGCCAGCCTTTTCGCAGCGAATCCCTCCCGTGCAGAACATGACGACTGGCTGCTTCTTCAGTTCCGGTGGCAGCTTCTGGCGCGATACCTCAGGAAAATCGCGGAACGTCGCCAGATTGAGATCAATCGCGTTTTCGAAGGTCCCGAGTTTCACTTCGTAATCATTGCGAGTATCGAGCAACGTCACCGGGCGGCCTTCATCCAGCCAGGCCTTGAGTTCTTTGGGTGAAAGCTTTGGTGCGGGTTGCCGACTGGGGTCAATTTCCGGAAGCCCAAAGGCGATAATCTCCCGCTTGATCCGCACGAGCATCCGCGTGAAGGGCTGATGATCACTCGGGCTGTACTTGGCTGGCAAACCTTCCAACCCCGGGATCTTCCGCACCTCTTCAAGGAGTTCTTCCACCTTTTCCGGGAAGCCGGCAATGAACATATTGATCCCCTCAGTACTGAGGAGAATTGTCCCTTTCAGCTCCCGGGCATGGCAAAACGAAAGCAGCTTTTCCCGCAAGGGCTTCAAATCAGCCAGCGGGGCAAAACGATAAGTCGAAATATTCGTGTAAACTGACATGCCAACCAACAACTCAAACGGAAACTGACGACCCTGAGAAACCTCGCAACCACACATTGAATTTAACATGCACGTGAGCCACTCACTATCGAACGGGTTTTACGGCACTTCAAAGGTTCTGATTATGGAGCGGCCACTGGCACACTTCGCCTGCAGCCTGATCTTCTGTCTGATGGCAGGCATGTCCCTCGCCGATCCTTGTCAAGCGGCCCACGCACCCTTCGGTATTCGCATGACCGACCGTGCGACTGGTCGCGGAATTCCTCTGGTGGAACTGACTTCCACCACTCACGAAAAGTGGTTCACCGACACTGCTGGGTGGGTGATGATCGATCAACCCGATCTCATGGGACGGGAACTTCACCTCACCATCGAGTCACCTGGTTATCTCGCTCCCAAAGATGGATTTGGCATTACGGGCCAGCGGGTCAAAGTTGAATCTGGCAAACAAGTGACGATATCACTCGAGCGCCAGCAACTGGCCGAAAGACTCTATCGCACCACGGGCCACGGCATTTTTCGAGCCGCTCGCAGGCTGGAAATCCCTGATCTTCCTCAAGAACCAGCCGCAGCAGCCCGCATTGCCGGTTGCGACAGTGTGCTCGTCACCAGATATCGGAATCAGCTTCACTGGTTCTGGGGAGATACCCCTTCTCTCGAATATCCGCTCGGCAACTTTCATATGACAGGTGCCACCACACCTTTACCTGCGGAAATCCCACCTCTCGATCAACAGCCGCCATTTTATCACTACTTCGTCAAACCGGATGGTGCCGTCAAACCCATGATGCCCATGCCCGGAGATGGCCCCACCTGGATGGGAGGCTTATTGACCATCCGCGATACGACCGGCCAGGAGCGCATGGTGGCTGGCTACTCCAAGATCAAAAACGGCCTCGAATCGTACCGCTGGGGGTTAGCCGTCTGGAACGATACTCAGAATCAGTTTGAACCACTCTGCGAATTCCCCGCAGGAAAATCGTTCTACCCGATCTCACAGAATCATGTCCTGCAAACGACGCTCACACCTGAAGACGATCGCTATCTTTACTTCTGCCAACCCTTCCCACTGGTAAGGGTTCTGAAAAGCTGGGAAGCCATTCAAGCCGTTGATCGCTACGAAAGCTATACCTGCGAAGCGGCCCTCTCGTCAGAAGAATCGCCCACTCTGGATCGGGATGCCAACGGGCAATTGAAGTACGAGTGGAAACGCGGTTTCAAACCACTCACATCAGCTCGACTTCAACAATGGATCAAACTGGGTTTGCTCAAAGAACAGGAAAGCCTCATCGCACTCACGGATCGTTCGAATGGCAAGCCCATCGAAGTGCATTACGGCTCCACCACTTGGAATCCCTATTGCAAACAGTACATTACCATTTTTTCACAGCTTCATGGAGAACAATCAAAAGATCGAGCCACCTCCATGTTGGGAAATGTCTGGTTGACCGCAGCGCCTTCACTCACCGGCCCCTGGAGCAAAGCCACCCTTCTGGCCACTCACGGCCACTACTCCTTCTATAATCCCTTGCAACACCCGGAGTTTTCTGAGCAAGATGGCCGCATGATCTACTTTGAAGGGACCTTTACCAGATCATTTTCCGGATTGACCCAAAGCGTACCACTCTACGAATACAACCAGCTCATGTATCGTGTCGATCTGGATCGCGTCAAAGCCAAATAGCCTTTGACCCCACATCATCACGCTGGTCAGTAATCAGGCAGATTCCTCAGATCAAAACCTTTGCGAACCATAAAGTGGGCAGCCAGATAGCATTCGCGCACTTCAAGAAACATGAACAGATAGATCGGTGAAATCAGACAGCAGGGTGAGAGGGTCATGGAGAGCAGAACCAGCAGCATGATCCAATAGCCGGCCTGGATCGAAGGCCAGGGAGCATATCGAAAGCTGACTCTGCTGATAATAAGTGATGCTCCCAAAAATGCCTGTCCGGATAGACAGGCCAAAACACTCACAGCTTCCCAGTAGATTGAGATATTTAAAAACAAATTTGATAGACCGACACCTTTCGCCTGCATCACAGATATAAAAAGCAATGAGAACAGCAGGAAGTGAGAAACTCCAACCAGAATACAGAATGTATGCATACCCCACAGAGACTTCCGGTAAACATACAACTCTGAAAGAACAAGGGCGTCATCCGGATTCTGATAATCCAAAAAAGGACTCACTTCATCCTCTTCCACTGTTGCTTCCCTTCTCCGGTGTACTTTCCTTGTTGCCGCCTGGTAGGTTTCATAAATCAAGCCGGCTAGCACTCAGGAAGTCTTCTCAGATCAAAACCCTGTTCAACTAACTCCCGGGCTGCCAGATAGCACTCCCGCACCCTGAGAAACAAAAACACATCCAATGGAAAAATAATACAACACGGTGCCTGGATCATCAAAACCATCAGAATCGCCATACTCCAGTAAGTAACCAGCAATGAGCTCCACGGATGATTTTTGAAACGAGATCGACAGATCACAAGAGCGGCGGCACAGGCAAATACGAGGGACATATATCCTAGAGTAAGACCAAAGCTCGGACTCGTGCGCAGAAACGATAAAAACTTTGACGCCCCCATATCTTTCACCTGCCAAGCGGTGAACAGTAGAAACCCAGAGGATGGCAATAGGTGAATCGTACCGACGACAGGGCCGATCCAGAGTGTATTCCTGAGTGCTTCCTGATAGAACAACACCTTAAACATCTCTTCCGCTTCTGCTGTGTGCCATTCAAGCAGCAGTTCTGGGCAGCCATGTTGTGCGAAACCCGACGCAGCACTTCATGATGCAAATCAAGAGAGATAAAGCCCTCGTAAAGAGAGACCCGGTCAGTAATCAGGCAGATTCCTCAAATCAAAACCTTTGTTAACTAAAAATCGCCCAGCCAGATAGCATTCACGCACTTCTAGAAACATAAACAGAAAGAATGGAGCCATGATACAACAGGGCGATAGAACCATGATGCTCAACAGAATAGCCATACTCCAGTAACTGACCAGCAATGAGCTCCACGGTTGGCCTTTAAGGCTGAGTCGGCAAACGACGAGAGCAGCACCACAGGTAAACATGATGGAGACATACCCGAGGAGAATTCCGTCTTCGGGTCTCCTGAGGAGAGTCATTGAGAATCTTGCCACGCCCCTATTGATCAAATGCAAAGCGACAAACGTCAGTATATATAACGATGGTAACAGGTGAATCACTCCTGCAATGGGGCCGATCCAGAGAGTATTCCTGAGTGCCTTTCGATAGATGAATACCTGCGAGATCACTTCCGCTCCGGCCGGGTCGCGATCATCGAGACGATCTTCTGAACCTGCAGCAATCATCTGGCCTGTTCCAACAGAGTGCTCATCAGCCCGGCGGCCAGTCGAGATTTCTGCCCCCGAGCAGGTGGATGTGCAGATGATGCACTGTCTGTCCCCCATGGGCGCCACAATTGATCACCGTGCGATATCCATCATGCAGATGCAGCTTCGCCGCAATCCGGCTGGCAACGACCAGTAAATGCCCCAAAAGTTCCCGATCCGTTTCGACAACATCAGCGAGCGAACGAATTTCCCGCTTTGGGATAATCAGCACATGCACGGGAGCCTGGGGATTGATATCCCGAAAGGCGAGGCATTGGTCATCTTCATAAACAATGTCGGCCGGGATCTCTTTATCAATAATCTTTTTGAATATCGTCATCTCGTCTGCTGACTCCTCTTCGAATCGATCCTCTGCACCTCGATCCCCAGCACTTCAATCCCTTGCACCATGGCAAACTTCATTCCCTTCCGTCTTAGCCATTCAGAAAGCTGATCGCCAGAGCAGAACTGCCATTTGCCATTTCTGTGAAATTTTCGCGATGGCTGGATCCACCAATTGACAGCAGCATCAGAAATGAACATCTTCGTTAAAGATCATGCATAATGATTATTTGCACGAATCCATGCCCGAGAGAATGATGATGGCTTCCACACAATCCCCCTGGTTCCGGCGGCAACTGGCCACACTGCTGAGCTTCACACTTTGTCTAATGGTTGTCGTGATGGGCAACTCTTTACTGGCCCATCCGGATCTCGAAGAAGATGGCCTGCTGACACATTTTGTTGTCGGTGGTCATCGTATTGAAAATGGCCGCGTCGAAGACCAGACCCATTCGGCCAAAGCCGCGCTTGTCGGTAAACCCCAGCCGGTCACCATCGGGCCAGCCGAGGGGTTAGTCTTCAATGGAAAAGATGAGTACCTGCTGATTGCCGAGAATGTGGCGGCGGCTGGTCAACTGCTCCCCAAAAAAGAAATGACTGTCTCGGCCTGGGTGAATCTCAAGTCGACAGGCCAGTGGGGAGCCATTGCCGGCTGCCTGGAAGATACTGGCAATTACGAGAAAGGCTGGCTTCTGGGCTACGAAAATGGAAAATTCTCCTTTGCCCTCGCCAGCAAAGGGAGTGATGACGGCAATGGCCTAATGACCTATCTGACAGCCAAAGAACCCATCGAACTGGGCCGCTGGTATCACATTGCCGGCACCTACGACGGCCAGACCATGAAGCTCTACGTCAATGGCAAGCTGGCGAATGAATCCAGGGCACAATCGGGCGAGATTCTTTATGAACCCAAGTCACCTTATGTGCTTGGGGCTTACAAAGATTCCAATGAGTTTCACGGCTGGGAGGGCGCTTTTCAGGAAGTGAAAGTCTACAGCCGGGTGCTACCTGCCAGCGATTTTGCAGCCGTTGCCAAAAAGAACGAGAACCTGATCAACTGGAACCCTCCCAATAATACCAAGCTCGAATTCCTCGTGAAGCCTTACCTGCAGCATGTGACTTCGACATCGATTGTCGTCATGTGTGAAACATCACGGCCGGCCGTTACAAAGGTCAACTTTGCCTTACGCCAGCCATTCACTTTGAAGGCCGCCAGCGAAACTCCGTCGCTGATTCAGGAAGTCCCTCTCAAAGATTTATCACCCGGGACGATCTACTACTATCAGGTGCAGTGCGAATCTCCCGATGGTCAATCGATCAAAAGTGAAATCTACAGTTTTCAAACGGCCTTTGGAGCCGACCGCCCGTGGGCCTTCGGGATTGTGGGTGATACCCAGCGCAACCCGGTCATTACAGCAGCCTGTGCCGACGGACTCTATGCACTCCGGCCCAACTTCGTCGTTCACTGCGGCGATGTCGTCGATAATGGCTTTGCCAAAAACCAGTGGATCAAAGATCTGTTCGAACCTGCCCACAATCTGATGGCACACACGGTCGTCTTCCCCACGATTGGCAATCACGAACAGAATGCCCATTGGTACTACGACTACTTCAGCCTTCCCAAGCCCGAATACTATTACACCTTCACCTATGGGAATGCCCAGTTCTTCATGATCGATTCCAACAAGCCTCTCGATCCTGGGTCGGAACAGTATCTCTGGCTGGAGAAAGAACTGGCGAAATCCACAGCCACCTGGAAGTTCACCTGCCACCATCACCCCTGCTTCACCAGCGATTCAGACGATTATGGAAACCTGACAACTGGTGCAGGCGAAAGGCAGCCCACTTACGGCGACCGCAATGCCCAGAAACTCATTCCGCTCTATGAGAAGTATGGTGTCGATATCGCGTGGAATGGCCACATTCACGTTTATGAACGCACCTGGCCCATCTACCAGATGACCATCAATCAGAAAAAAGGGGTTCGCTACATCACTAGTGGTGGCGGTGGTGGACACCTCGAACAAGCGGCTGCACAGCGTGCCTGGTTCAGCCTCCACTTCAAACGGGCTTACCATTACTGCTATGTCACGGCGTTTGAGAACACCATTCAATTCAAAGCCTACGACACCGAAGGCCGACTGTTCGACACCTTCGAACTCACCAAAGACCTGCCAGCCTCGAAGAAATAAGGTTTGCAGAACACAGGTTCAATTCTCTCCCGACGGCATGGTTCCTCTGAAAGCTTATGGCCTTGTCATGACGCCATATTGAAAGACATTCAGGAATCAACTCACCAGATTTTCACTTGAATGATTATTCAAGTGCGAAACAATAAGCGTGGGTAAGTTGCCCCGGTCGAACGGTTGTGATTGCTGGGAATCCTCATGACAAAATCTGTACGAGCCTATGCTGCCAAAAGTCCGAATGCTCCTCTTGAAGTCATGGAATTCCAATGGGGAGAATTACCCCGTGGACAAGTTGAAGTTCAGGTCGAGTCTTGTGGAATCTGCCACTCGGATCTTTCGATGCTCCACAATGACTGGGGGATGACACAGTTTCCGTTTGTCGGCGGCCACGAAGCCATTGGAAAAATCGTCGCTGTCGGTGAAGGTGTCGATACCACGAGAATCGGGCAGCGTGTCGGGGTGGGCTGGACATCTCAAAGTTGTATGACCTGCTCCACCTGCATGAGTGGCGATCACAATATGTGTGCCACAGCCGAAGGGACCATTGTGGGCCGACACGGCGGATTTGCCGAAAGAGTGCGCTGCCAGGCCCAATGGGCTCTTCCACTGCCAGACGCGCTGGATCCGCTGACCTCCGGGCCGCTCTTTTGCGGGGGGATCACTGTTTTCAATCCTCTGATGCAGTTTGGCATTCAACCCACAGCCCGCGTGGGAGTGGTGGGAATTGGTGGCCTGGGGCACATGGCACTCAAATTTGCCCGTGCCTGGGGCTGCGAAGTGGTCGCGTTCACCTCCAGCGATTCCAAGCGTGATGAGGCTATCGAACTGGGTGCTCACCGCGTACTGAATTCTCGCGACGATGCGGCTCTGGCTCCGTATTTCGGAACATTTGATCTGATCATTTCGACGGTCAACGTTTCTTTGAACTGGCCACTCTATATCAATCTGCTCGCCCCTCGCGGCCGGTTGCACACCGTGGGTGCAATTGCGGAACCTGTTGGCCTGATTGCATTTCCGATGATCATGGGCCAGAAATCCTTCTCAGGCTCCCCCACTGGCAGCCCGGTTTCCATGGCCAAAATGTTGAGTTTCTGCGAGCGGCACCAGATCGCTCCCGTCACGGAAGCATTCCCTCTCAGCGAGATCAACAAAGCGTTTGATCATCTGAAATCGGGGCAGGCCCGCTACCGGATTGTCTTGGAAAGCGATTGGAAGTAGGCGCAAATCCAATTGAATTAAATCTTTATATCGCTTCCACACAGAGCCCGGCACAACAACCAGAGTTTGTGCCGGGCTTTGGTTTACCTGAGCAAGGTTTTCTCTGACCGCATGCTGGCGTCTTTTCCCGAGTGGTCATTTCTGCCTCAAAACAGCCCTTAAGTACTTCTCTGGGCAGGTCATCGGCTGAAAACGCCGAAAACGATTCAGTCCTGAAATTTCGGATTCAAAGATTCCTGAATTTTGGGCTTGATCCGGCCTGATTGCCGTTGCCCGTTTCTTTTCGATCTCGCTAAAACGCAAATGTTGATTGTTCTTGCCATGGCGATTCGCCCCCAGCGATGAACCGATGGCAGCGACTCTCGACAACTTGCCTTCTGCCATCTCTTGCCCGCCTGGATCTCTGATCCATGGAACCCGGCCTTCAGGTTCCTGCCTTTCG
>VFQR01000836.1_pt1 | contig 31189 bp, 16 predicted proteins | sample 3512321 | NCBI WGS metagenome assembly VFQR01 (sample SAMN10412374, study PRJNA504923) | tailings metagenome | isolation source: Relicate 3 Philex TSF1 revegetated site | place: Philippines: Tuba, Benguet | collected 2017-08-29 | reverse complement strand
AGTCGACAGTGTTTGGTCACGTGCAATAGCTGTAACTTATTTGTCGTGTAAGTGGGTTAACGATCTACTTCTCCAAATACAATATCTTGGGTCCCTATTATAGTCACAACGTCTGCTAACATATGATCTTTGCTCATAAAATCTAAACCCTGTAAATGAGCAAAGCCTGGAGCTCTTATCTTACATCTGTAAGGTTTAGTTGAACCATTACTAACTAAGAAAACACCAAATTCCCCTTTAGGTGCCTCTACCGACGTATAGGTTTCTCCGGCAGGCACAGAGAATCCCTCAGTATATAATTTGAAATGGTGTATTAACGACTCCATTGATTGTTTCATTTGCGTACGGGCAGGCGGGCTTATTTTCTTATCATCACTTTTTATAATACCAGCGGGCATAGCGTTTATGCTTTCCATGATAAGTCGTATGCTCTGCCGCATTTCTTCCAGGCGAATAAGGTATCGATCGTAACAATCTCCATGAGTGCCTACAGGCACTTGAAAATCCAATTGATCATAAACATCATAAGGCTGCGTTTTTCGTAAATCCCATTGTACTCCACTTCCTCTTAGCATGACCCCTGAAAACCCCCAATCTAAAGCTTCTTTCGCGGTCACTATACCAACATCGACAAGTCTTTGTTTCCATATTCTATTATTCGTGAGCATTTCCTCCATTTCATCTATACGGGAAGCAAATTGTTGCGCAAACTTGTATATATCTTGGCACAAACCAAGGGGTAGATCTTGTGCCACCCCTCCTGGACGTACATAAGCCGCATGCATTCTCGCGCCGGATACTCTTTCATAAAACTCCATAAGCTTTTCACGTTCCTCAAAACCCCAAAGAAAAGGTGTTAACGCTCCAACATCCATAGCGTGACAGGTTAATGCTAGTAAGTGATTTAGTATTCGAGTGATCTCTGAAAAGATCACTCGAATATATTGTGCCCTCACGGGTACATCTGTTTTACAAAGCTTTTCAACTGCCAAAGAGTAGGCGTGTTCTTGACACATCATCGAAACATAATCTAATCTATCAAAGTACGGTAACGCCTGTAAAAATGTCTTGTACTCTATTAATTTTTCGGTACCTCGATGTAATAGCCCTATATGTGGATCAGCTCGTTGTACTACCTCTCCGTTCATTTCAAGCACTAAGCGCAGCACTCCGTGTGCTGCAGGATGTTGAGGACCGAAATTAATAGTAAAATTCTTTATTTTTTTTGGAACAACTGTTTTTTCTATAGCCATGTATATTTTTTTATGTTTTTCAATAGTATATTAAAATAAACGGGACAAACCAACCCAGTTTTTATAGCGGAGGCACTTTTGTGTCACACACTTTTTGCCTGTTATAACGACAAAGGTTGGTTTATTATATTTACAGACGTATACAGATGTGCTTAATCTTGCCTCCCTTTGCTCTTAGGGGTGGTGTATACAGAAGGTGACGTGTATACAAACTCAAATAAGGTAAGGCTTCGCTGTGTAAGTGGTGTTAGCTGTCGAAGTATGTCTGTGTAAGGTTACGCCTTTTATAGCACAGAGTGCTGTCTCGTACTCTGAGGGGGCTGCACAGGCGATTGGTGTAAGTTATGTGGACGAGTGCAAAATAGTTAGGTTATGCTGTCATACCTTAACCAGTCTTGATTTTGGTGTTGCGTGACACTGCGTAAGAGTGCTGCACGTTACCGAGCGCAGAAAACACTCTGTAAAAGAGTGTGTAGCCGGTGCTCGATTACCTTTCCGGCGCTCTTTAGACAGGCTCCCCCGTAGGGGCAAGAGTTTAAACGTGCAAGCAACCTGTTATGCAGTGGAAGATAGCTTTGACTTGAGATTGTGGAAGAGATTGTTCGACGGTGCGGTCAAGGTGCTGAGTATAGTATACCCTACAAAGAGAACAAAATACAACCTGTTGTCAACAAACTGCTCTAAGGAATCCCAAAGACCTACGCTTGTGATGAATAGGATTAGACCAAGTAACATAATTACTGCATAATGATAAATCATTCCACTCTGCAATCGTCCTACTTGTTTTGTTACTTTAGAGAACAATAAACCAATACCGTATGGTCCAATGACTTCGAAACAACCTTTGTCTAATTTTTTAAAAGAAACAAGGTACCCGAAGTTTAGTAGTTTTTCAGACAAAAAATCATTGTATACTTTATCAAAAAACCATCTCTTATTCAGTACTGAGTAGATGAGTACTCCAAAGTGACTCGTTTTCATTTTGTAAGAAAATATTTTTCCCTGTGGAGCCTGATTGATAAGATAGGCCAGAGCAAGCCCCCCCATTGTAAAAGCAAAAGGAAGTAGTTTTACTATCTGTGGAATAAACTCTGACTCTAGAAGAGTACTGTTAGAGGGTAAAACAAAGATAGAATTTCCCCAAAAATGAGTACCTAAGCCAATCATCATGTCCTTTCCTATGAATCCTATGAAAATACTCCCAAAAGCCAGTAACAGTAGTGGAATAGCCATTAAAATCGGTGCATCATGAACATTTTTGCTAACTTGTTTTGACGGGAGCGAGCTTGGTGACAAAAAAGTTAAGAATAACAACCTAAAGGAATAATAGCTAGTAAAAAGTACGCAGATAGATCCTAGCCAATATGCAAAATTACCGTTGATTGTATATTGTGCGTAAGCAACCTCTAATATAACGTCTTTTGAGTAGAAACCTGTAAGGAAAGGAAATCCTACCAAAGAGAGTGATCCAATAAGCATCATTGCATAAGTAAAAGGTAGTAGTTGTACTGCTCCTCCCATTTTACGCATGTCTTGCTCATTAGAGAGAGCGTGTATAACAGAGCCGGCCCCTAAAAAAAGTAACGCTTTGAAAAACGCATGATTCATAAGGTGAAAAACGCCAACCGAGTAATTTGATATACCACAAGCGAATACCATGTACCCAAGCTGGCTACATGTAGAGTAAGCTATCACGCGTTTTAGATCATTCTGTACAACCCCAGTCGTTGCGGCGAAAAAACAGGTCATAGCCCCAACTAAAGCAACAAGCATTAAAGCTGCGGGGGAATATTCAAAAATGCTAGAACATCGTGCTATCATGAAAACACCCGCGGTGACCATTGTTGCGGCATGTATTAAAGCGGAAACAGGTGTAGGCCCTTCCATAGCATCTGGTAACCATGTGTGCAATCCAAGTTGTGCAGATTTACCGATGGCACCTACGAAAAGGCATATAGCTATCACCGTTAACGTATCAAAAGAATGATTAAAAAACAATATACTTGTATTTGCATGAAACGGTGCAGTTGCAAATATAGTAGCAAAATTAACGCTTTTAAAAACAGAAAAACAGGTCATTATACCTAATGCTAGTCCAAAATCACCAACCCTGTTCACTAGCATTGCCTTTATAGAAGCTTTATTAGCTTGCAATCTTGTAAACCAGAAATTTATGAGTAAATAAGAAGCAAGTCCTACTCCTTCCCAGCCAAAAAACATCTGTAAAAAGTTATCGGCGGTGACTAACATTAGCATAAAAAACGTAAAGATTGACAAATAGCTCATAAACCTTGGTAGGTGTGGATCCTCTGACATATATGACACCGAGTAGATATGTACCAAACTACTCACTGAGGTTATTACTATAAGCATAACTACAGTCAAAGTATCAAAATAAAGTCCCCATTCGGCGTCAAAGAGTTCTGTAGAGAACCAGTCCATTATTTTTATAGAGCATACACTTCCGCAAAGGGCTACTTCATAAAAAGCAAAGCAACTCAAAGCAAAACACATAATAAGAAAAGTTACGGTTATAACAACCGATCCTTTACGTCCGACAAAACGACCGAAAAGACCCGCGAATACGCTTCCAAGAAGTGGTAAAATAGGGAGGATTAGATACATAATTTGTTGAGTTTTTTTACAACTAGAATTAAATGTTTGCTACTTCATAAAATAGCAAAACAGGATCTCATTAAAAGCATGGGTTATCACAAACAAGCGCTACAATGCCACGCGTGTTTATGTATACTTTGTACGATTTACATCGCTTTTACTCCCGACCCATGCTCTGTTTAAGGCGGAGCTAGGGGGTGGGTTACCGTACAAGCATTGTATGGCTTTGCTTACTCAGTTAAACCGTGCAATAAAAACTGTGTAAAACTCAGAGGTTTGCTGCATAAGCTCACATTGCTTTACTAGGCCAAAGGTTGTCCATAGACAGGTTTTACCGCAAAATTAGCCAGCAAATGAGTTTTTATTTATGTCTAAGATTCTTTAAGCGATGAATGCAAGAATCAAAAGTATACTCACTTTATCGGCTACCAGCTCATTTCGAGTTATCCACGCATTAAGTTTATAAATTCGACGGATATAGTACCTCTCACTCTATAGTAAACCACCAACAAAGCTAGACCTATCGCCGATTCTGCGGCTGCCACAGTTAATACTAGGAGTGCAAAGATTTGGCCAATCAAGTCATCTAAAAATACTGAAAAAATGAGTAAATTTAAGTTAACAGCTAGTAGCATTAGCTCAATAGACATGAGCATTACAATAATGTTTTTCCTATTCAGAAAGATTCCCCAGATACCTAATAAGAAAAGAGTCATTGAGACAGCAAGATATTTTACCAAATCCATAATTTTACTTTTTTTTATGGGCAAACGTTATAAAAATGCCCTCCTAAGAAACAACTATATCGGGGAGGACCTAGCAGACCTTGCCCCGGTGACCGTGATTTGTAGGTAGCGGATTTTCTTACACGGCGTACAACGGTGACAATTACACACCCTTTGCACACCTGGAACGTGTGCAAAGGGTGTGTAATTGTCACCGTTGTACGCCGTGTAAAGATACAACAGGAATAAATACAATAACAAACCAAAGCGTTGCCTTGCACTTATATTTATACAGCCGCTACATGCACGGATAAAGACTGTGCAAAGCGCCAGCTGCTATTTTTGTATCAGCGCATACGCCTGTTTGTAGCAGTTAAAAAAGTTTCTTTCGAAAGTCTGTTCTTATTTCAAATGTTCTGCGTGTGCCTGTGTTTACACGATTGTGCAATGGAGGTGGAAGGACTGCGCGTTTATTCTAGTTTAAGTACTGTTTTAGCAAACTCTCGAGTGTTCTGTTGAAAAACTTGCTGTCTTTTTATGTAAATACCCTTATGCATAGTCAAAACTATGGCACCAATCATAGCTACCAGTAATATTAAACTAGCTAAGAGAAAAAAAAGAAAATAATAAGTGTATATGAGCAATCCTATCGTTTCTATATTGCTGTAGGTGTCAGTAAGTTGAAACCATTGTAAAAACGATACTTGATAAGAGCTATCCAGATTGTATGTGCTCTCTCCAATTAAAGGTATTAAATCGTTATCTACAATCAAGAAAATCTCAAGTAGAAAAAGAAAGCCCAATAAACCTCCAATAGGCAAATAGCGAAGTCTTTTTTCATTTATCTCCGCTAATTTGACGTTTAACATCATGACTACAAATAAGAATAACACAGCTATGGCTCCTACGTACACAACTAAAAAGATCATAGCGAAGAAGTCTAAACCTAAAAGAAGTAAAAGACCCGCGCTATTAAAGAAGACTAATATAAGAAACAATACCGAGTGTACAGGATTTCTCGATTGTATAACCATAATTCCCGACATTAAAGCAAAGCTTGAAAAAAAGTAAAAAAGCGTGTTCATATTCGATAATAATTTTTCAGAATTTGTAATTAAAGGGAGCAAAATAACCTGGAACGAATGCACAGCGTATCAGTGTAAGGCTTGCCATTAACAAAAAACAAAGCCCAGTAAGGTCACCACTGCTTCAAGGTTTTTGGTTGTGAAAACCCTTTCTAATTGTACTGGTTAGGATATTGAAAGCAGGTTAAAAATAATATTTTTCGATTCTCCTTTATTAGATATGTATCTGTAGGCATGCAAATATTGTAAAGAGTGCGCTCCTTTTCTACTTTTTGTTCTTGCGGAAAGGTATCCTTTGCTTTTTTAAGCCTTCTTTTTACATTTTCCGTAAGTCTATTTACATCGGGATCTCGAGTAGCTTTATGGTGCAACTTGTCACATGTTCGGTTTTCTGTGTAACCTTTTCTTTTATTCAGCAAATCAGAGCTTACAAATTTTTTGTGATTTAGTAAATCGTAGATCTTGCTAGCATCTCCTTTAACAAAAGGTAGAGTTATTTTATTTCTTGTTTCTACGCAATTTAAATCGTTGTGAGAAAAACTAGATTCATGGCGTGTTGTTTTTATTCTCGGGTTAGAGAAAGAGACACTTAAATTTATACCATAAATACTGTCGAAAAGTGGTAAAAACTCTTGCAATTCTGGTATGAGTGGCAAATTTTTAATACCAAACATTAGGTGATGCTTTTGCTCTTTAAAGGCTTGGGTTTTACCTTTTAACATACTATTGCTACAGCGAACCATTGGATGAGTTTTTCGTAAAGATGTTAAATGTAGACCAAGCTGCGATAGCTCTTCTGGTAATATAAACCCTGGAGCTTTGACGTTATCTAGTCGTCCAGTATACTTTTTTTTTCTTTTAAAATGAAGACCTTCCATGGCCGCCGGGTCGATCTTTGAATATTTGTTTTCAGACAGCAGAGTCCCTCCTCTTAAAAACGTATTGTTTTCCCTTTCATAGTAAATGCGCGGTAGTGCAAAAATCAAGAATTTATCTATAACCGTATACAACTTTTTCTTTCGGAGAGTTGTTTGACAACCCATGAGCGCACCCTCTCGAAGTTTAAAACTGGCTATAGATTTCCTGGCCCTTGTAGGTAGGCCCCTCTGGCCGGACAGTAAAAAGCAAGCTGCTAATGCCTTAATGTTCTGTCTTTTATCTGTAAGGTACTCTTTTGATGTTGTGTTAATGACTGCGCGTAGGAATCCTGGCAGTTCCATGACGGTGTTGTAGTTTGTTACAAGGAGAAAATCCTCAGCCACTACATACTTGTTATATTTGTTTATTCTTTGCTCTTGCATAGATACATGTTTATGATTGAATTATAGGTTTTGATTTTACTGTCATACAACAAGTAAATTCGATTTCAGTCTTTTAATGTTATATTTTGTTCTCGAAATATAATTTAAGGATCCAGTTGTTCCTCTCTCCACAACTCTATCTCTGCGTACGCACCCTGGGTGCAAAGCGCTGCGGTTGTATCTCTTCTTCTTACACTGCGCACCGCGCCGGCGGCCGGCAGTGCTGCTGGTATTTAAATACTGCCGTTTATACTTTTGGTCGTGCACATCACAACAAACAACAAAGAACAAACAACCCCTATCACAGCTTTTTGGATTGCATATGTCAGTTGGTACAATCTTGCTTTATATCTCTGCTACACGTTTATGTGGTTCTCTAACTTGCTTATAGACAGTGTATGGATCTATCTTGTACAATGGATGTATGCAAGTAAAAGTGTCTAGGCGCTGTATTTTATTTTAAATTAAATAGTACTATAACGTAATTACTATTAATTTTACCTTATAATACAAAGCTATTACCTATAATCTATTGTCTATTGCTTACTAGTAAATGTTTTTAATTGTACAGTAAAAGAAGAGAGCATCTGCTTTTGTGTAGGGGCAAAGGTGCTTGTTATTTTTTAGTGAATAATTCTTTTCTGTGCTGGTAAGGTATTGACATTTAAAAACACTTATTAAATGAGGAAGATGTGTTTCTGGCTTTATAGAAAAGTACAATGCGAGGCTCTCGATTTATTATACGCTTTTGTGTAAAAGCACAATTTTCGAGTAAAACCCTTTAATCTACCACTTTAAGTTATACAAAAGCTAGATTTAACATTTATTGTAGAGGTACTATATTTTCGGCCTTATTGGACCTTTAGCCGTGGTCTACGCCCAGGCTTTGATCTTGATTAAGTATAGGTTGGTGTACTTTATTCCCTGTATCCTACATACTCTTTTTTACTAAAAAACATTGGATGATCAAAAAATGCAATCTCAAAGGGTCTATAATAAATTTTTTAAGTCTATACCTTTTTTTATAATGTAAAGGTAATGTTTTCTTCATTTTACTCATACTCAGCTCTTATTTATATCTAAAAACCTTTATAGTATAATAAAGTATGTCACAAAAAACAAATCCAATATCTTTACGGTTACAGAACAGTAATAAACATTTCGAGTCTTGTTGGTACAGTGATTTCTTTTATAACACTCTAGTAGGAGATGAGAGTAGACTTCGTGTTTATGTAAAAGGCATTCTCTCCCAAGCAGCCGATTCTAAGGCGCTGCCGTCTATACAAAGCCAGTACAAAAGGTATTGCACTTTTCTCTTTTTCTTCGATTCTCGTGCTGAGCGTCATAAGAGAGAGTTTGCTTTAAAACTTTCACGAGAGCAAATAGCACCAACTTTCCTCCCAAAAATAAGGCTTTCTCCAAACAAAAAAAAAGCAATTGTTCCAACTTGGGACGGTTTTGCTAAAAACATCGCGCAAGATACTTTGCGTAAGAAAAGTCTTTCACAAAAAGAGAGATACGATTGTCTTGTAGAAAAGGGTCTAAAACAAAAAAGATTAGATTTTATTGACAAAGGATTAAAAGAGTATGTTTACAATTATGCTATCAAGGATTCTTTTTTAGATACACTTCCTGTACGTGGGCTTACATCGACAAAGTGCAATGTTAAAGACACATACTGTGTCTACGACAGTATAATAAATCCAAAAGAAAGACGCAATCCTACTGGAACCTCTAATGATCGCATAACAAGAACAGAAAGTAGTTTTATTTTGTTGAAGAAGACGCCTAAAAGATCAGGCGTCCTGACGCCGAAAGTGAATACAGGAAAGCTTTTTCCTTTACAGGGAGAGCTTGGTGGAAATATTTTTCGTCGTCTGATTGTTGATTGTCATTTTCAAAGTATTCAAAACCGATTGTGCTATACCTTTGTGAAAGATTTATATAAACAATTTAGAGGTAGCAACGTTTCTTTGGCAGCAAATGACAACTCTAGGGAACATTTGATCCTTTCTTCAGGTGCAAGAAAGATCAAGCTTCCTGCCTTAAAGCAGTATACTGACTCTTTTGCTCCGCAATTGTGGCGAAATAAGTCTATAGACTTATTTCGCCACACAGAGTTAAACCTTAATCTTTTTTCTGGTAATTTTGGGTATCATACTATTTATCCCATCCGTGCTTTATCTCCATATCAGAATCCAGGCTTTTTAATAGATACCATAGCTTATCTCTTACAACGTAAAAGCAGCTTTCGTCAAATAAAAGATGAGCTTTTTCGCGAGCTTGACAATTTTCAAATAATAAAGGGTGCACGACTGTCTTGTGCTGGTCGTTTTGGGGGACGATCTAAAAAAGCACAGAAAGCAAAAACTCAATCTGCTCAATGGGGAGAGACCTCTCTTACAGTCTTTTCTTCACATCTATCTTTTGCGAGTAGGGGTATTAATACTCCATACGGAAAAGTAGGTGTAAAACTGTGGCTTTGCTACAAAATGTAACAATGGGTTTTTGTGTACCGTCCTATGCTCCGGAAAGGGCGGAGCAAAGTGCTGCTTTATTAGGGTAGGGCATTGACGCGGCTTGCATTGCTAAGCCAAGTTGCGCAGTCGTTGTATAGCTTAGCGTACAGGTTGTTCTGCAGGGATAGTGATTGCTTTTGCTCTGCAAAAGGTCAAGCAAGACGATCTTTCCTACGCTGCGTGTTTCCAGCGTGTCTGTGTACGTCATCAAACATTGTCTACACTCAGTTTTGCTGTGTGCAGACATACGATACGTTTGCAGGACCCATAATTTTTAGCCGTGAGGCCGATGTTTTGTTCCGCTATTTATATAAATATGGTTGATCTTTTATTAAAAACTGTGCTTTTGTACTAGTAGAGTACTGTAAAGAGGCGGTTTGTTTTTTATTTTTCAAAAAAAGACAGATGACAAATTCAATACAACGAGATAACCGACGTCGATCAACATTCCTTCAGTTACAGCTAAAACGATTACAGTGTAAAACAGTCTCTCAAGACCTAAATTTAAGTAGAAGTATAAAAAAAGCGGTCGAGGGTAAACGTGCGGTTTTGCCCCGTAATTGCTCTCAAACCCGGGTCCATAATAGGTGTACTAGTACTGGACGTTCTGGAAGTGTTCTTCGTTTCTGTAAGCTTTCTAGAATTCGAGTCCGTCATTTGGCTTCTCAAGGCCTATTGAGCGGTGTTAGCAAAGCAAGTTGGTAAAATTAAGTAAAAGATTTAGATTTACTCGACTCTCGAAGGACTTAAACGATAAGTTGCCGATTTTCTCTAAAATCAAGCTCTTATATGGTCTCGTTAACTCACTATCCAAAGGTTTGGTAGATAAATTTCTACCTTTAAATGAAAGTACAAATACACCCAACCGCCGTGTTGTTACTTTATGACGGACAATAGATAATTAGGTAACAACACGGCGGTGAGGCTTCTGCTCTGGTTTCTAAGTAAAAAACAGTATAATTACATATGGCGTTATCTTTAAGTGAAATATCCGTATTACTTGAACAAAAAATTTCAAAATCGTATTCAAAATTTAATATTGACGAGATTGGCCGAGTACTTTCTATTGGAGATGGTATTGCTCGTGTATACGGCCTAAACAAGATACAAGCTGGAGAGATGGTTGAATTCTCTAGCGGTGTGAAAGGAATGGCTCTAAACTTAGAAAGCGACAATGTTGGTGTTGTTTTATTTGGTAGTGATGTCGCGATCAGTGAAGGGGATATCGTAAAAAGAACAGGTAATATTGTTGACGTTAATATAGGTAGAGGTACCCTGGGTAGGGTAGTTGACGCTCTTGGTAATCCTATCGACGGCAAAGGCCCTTTAAAAGACGTGAAACGTAGCCGTGTAGAGGTAAAAGCCCCGGGTATTATTGCACGTAAATCGGTACACGAGCCTATGCAAACCGGTATAAAAGCAGTCGATAGTTTGGTACCAATTGGGCGTGGACAACGTGAGCTAATAATTGGTGATAGACAAACAGGTAAAACTGCGATAGCAATTGATACTATTCTTAATCAAAAAGAGATTAATAAAGGAAGTGATGAAAGTCAGAAATTGTATTGCGTCTATGTAGCTATTGGACAAAAAAGGTCAACGGTTGCTCAACTTGTTAAAATCTTAGAGAAAGGAGGAGCTCTTGAATACACCGTTATAGTGGCGGCGACTGCTTCAGATCCTGCCCCTTTACAATTTTTAGCACCGTACTCGGGGTGTGCTATGGGTGAATTTTTTAGAGATAACGGTATGCACGCTTTAATAATTTATGATGACTTAAGTAAACAATCTGTCGCTTATCGACAAATGTCTTTATTGCTACGCAGACCTCCAGGACGTGAAGCGTTTCCGGGGGATGTTTTCTATTTACACTCACGCTTATTAGAGAGAGCTGCTAAAATGTCCGATGAGAAGAAAGCAGGCTCCTTAACCGCGCTTCCGGTGATTGAGACCCAAGCTGGTGACGTTTCTGCTTATATACCTACAAATGTTATTTCTATAACTGATGGTCAAATCTTTCTAGAAACCGAACTTTTTTACAAAGGGGTACGTCCCGCAATAAATGTTGGTCTCTCGGTGAGCCGAGTAGGTTCTGCAGCTCAATTACGTGCTATGAAGCAGGTAGCTGGTACCTTAAAGCTGGAGCTAGCTCAATATAGAGAGGTTGCTGCATTCGCGCAATTCGGTTCTGATCTAGACGCTGCTACACAGTATCTACTAAATAGAGGTGCTAGATTGACCGAAATGTTAAAGCAAGGACAATATCAGCCTATGACTATAGAGCGTCAGGTTGTTGTTGTTTATGCTGCAACAAAAGGGTATTTAGATAAGTTAAATGTCTCTGATATACAACAGTTTGAACAACAGCTTTTAAAAGAGATTGATTCAAGCATTTTAAACGAGATACGGGAAAAACGTACAATCTCTGATCAATTAAACACACAGATGAAACAGTTTTTCGACCGCTTTACCGGTAAATTCTTGTCGGCTTAAAGTGTACAAAGTGCACACCTCATTGTGCACTTCTAGCTCTACCTCGAAACCGTACTCCGCGATTTGCGACTTGTTTGTGCCGCGCATGGAGTACGGTTTCGAGGTAGAGCTACACTGAGAACTACCTATACCGGTTGTCTGCTGTTTTATACTGGCGGCTCAGAGTTTGACAACGACAGTACAAGATGCGGAACGTTTCTTGCATCGCCAGTGTATGCCTCACAGAAGGAGATGCAAGACACTGTTTATCCTGTGACTTCTACGCCCAGTTCGTTCGCAGAACTGACAATGACCTGTGCACGGCCTTTGGCCGTGCAAGAAAGAGGGTTTTAGCGAACCGCGCCGGCGGCCGGCTGCACTTAAAAAACATGCCTAGATACGCCATTTAAAGGTGACGTTTTTCTAGTATAACAATAAACGGCTTTATTTCTTTTTCGGCTTAATGAATATAATTATCTGATTATGACGACAATGTTTTTTAGTATTCTTTCAAAAATTTTGGCAATAACAGTACCTTTGCTGCTAGCTATTGCCTTTCTTACGCTAGCGGAGCGCAAAGTGATGGCTTCCATGCAACGCCGAAAGGGACCAAATGTAGTCGGTATACTGGGGCTTTTTCAACCAATTGCGGACGGTTTAAAGCTCTTAGTCAAAGAACCTGTTTTACCTAGTAGTGCCAATCTAGTTATATTTCTTTTTGCCCCTGTCTTAACCTTCTTATTGAGTCAAGTTGCTTGGGCCGTTGTACCGTTCGGTGAAGGCCTTGTTTTAGCAGATCTAAACGTTGGTTTATTATATGTGTTTGCTGTGTCCTCTTTAGGCGTTTATGGTATTATAATGGCGGGATGGTCTAGTAATTCAAAGTACGCTTTCCTTGGTAGTTTACGTTCTGCAGCTCAAATGGTTTCTTATGAAGTCTCTATTGGTTTAGTATTGATAACAGTTTTGCTTTGTGTAGGCTCTTTAAATCTGACACAAATTGTACTAGCACAGGAGAAGGTCTGGTTTTGCGTACCGCTTTTTCCGCTTCTTATCATGTTCTTTATCTCTTGTTTAGCTGAAACTAATAGAGCTCCATTTGATCTTCCAGAGGCGGAAGCTGAGCTTGTGGCAGGTTACAACGTTGAGTACTCTTCTATGGGTTTTGCGTTGTTTTTCTTAGGTGAATATGCAAATATGATAGTAATGAGCAGCCTTTGCTCTTTATTCTTTTTAGGGGGATGGCTACCCCCGTTTAACGTGGCTTTTCTCTTTTTTGTGCCTGGTGTTTTCTGGTTTGGTATTAAAATTATATTGTTTCTTTTCCTTTTTGTGTGGGTTCGAGCTGCTTTCCCTAGGTATCGTTATGATCAATTGATGCGTCTTGGTTGGAAAGTACTGCTACCTCTATCATTAGCTTGGGTTGTTTTAGTTTCCGGTGTACTTATTACGTTTGATTGGCTACCCCCCATACACTAATAGTATACTTTAAGATTGTAAAGTAAGCCTTTTTTATCAATGGTTTTATCACAACAATCAAATGACTTTCTATTTTGAATTTCTTGTAAATCCTGGAACAAATCTTATGAGAACAAATACATACACGGTTCTCTACATAGTACACCCCTAGTACGTGCACGCTATCTACGTGTGAATCTTGTAGTAGGCCGTGTATATTTGGGTGCTTTATTTTCTCGCTTTTTGTTTTCCTTTATATTGTTATATTGTTCTAACCTTGCACAATAACACCCACAAATGTTTTTATATTTTGGATCTAGTAAACTGGCCACTTAGTTATCAAAAGAGTAAACTATATAGACGCATGTATCAGTCGACTCGATGAGGAGTATGTCTTATTTTTTTTTGTCTAATCTCTTTTAAAATTTCTGTATTAAAAGTCCAAGAAACTGAGTATTATGTCGTTATTACTTTGTGTTTTATTGCTCCCTTTGATAGGAGCTTTTTTTTTATTGTTTATCCCTAGTTGGAATAAGAAAAGAATACGTAGTATAGCTTTGAACTTTTCGATAGTCAACTTTATACTCTCTCTTTTTCTTTGGCTTTTATTTGATAATTCTGCAACGCGCTTCCAATTTACACAACTTCCTTTTCAACAAGGTAATGGTGCGGAGGGTACACACACTTATACTGTGTTGCATAACGAAGCCGTGCAAGACAACAGTATCTCTACGCTATCCTTTATTATAGGAATCGATGGGGTATCCCTTTTCTTTGTACTTTTAACATGTTTCCTAATTCCGGTGTGTTTGTTAGTCGCTTGGAGCAGTGTTCAAGTTTATGTTAAGGAGTATTATATAGCGTTTCTTGTTATGGAAAGCCTCATGATAGCAGTGTTTTCCGTGTTGGATTTACTTCTCTTTTATATCTTTTTTGAGAGTGTACTTATACCAATGTTTATAATCATTGGAGTTTGGGGTTCTCGGGAAAGAAAGATACGAGCTGCTTATCAATTCTTTTTGTACACGCTTTTTGGTTCTCTTCTTATGCTGCTGGCTGTTTTGTTGATCTATTCCCAAGGGGGAAGCACGGATTTACAGGTGTTATATACTACCCAGTTTAGCGAAAGAAGAGAACTTTTACTCTGGTTAGCTTTTTTTGCTAGTTTTGCTGTAAAGGTGCCTATGGTTCCAGTACATATATGGTTGCCAGAGGCGCATGTAGAAGCTCCGACTGCCGGTTCGGTATTGCTTGCTGGTATAATGCTAAAGTTGGGTACCTATGGTTTTTTGCGTTTTTCTATCCCACTTTTCCCTTACGCTTCCATTTTTTTTACGCCTTTAGTATACACAATGAGTATTATTGCTATTATTTATACATCCCTTACAACGTTGCGTCAGGTAGATTTGAAAAAGATTATAGCATATTCTTCGGTCGCACATATGAATTTTGTTACTCTAGGCTTATTTAGTTTAAATGCACAGGGTGTAGAAGGGAGTATCTTATTAATGGTAAGTCATGGCCTTGTATCGCCAGCTCTTTTCTTATTGGTTGGGGCACTTTACGATCGTCATAAAACACGCCTTCTTAGATATTACGGGGGATGTGGTCGTACTATGCCTATCTTCGCCTGTCTTTTCCTCTTTTTTACGATGGCAAATATAAGTTTGCCTGGAACCAGTAGTTTTATTGGAGAGTTCCTGGTTTTGACCGGAGCCTTCCAAAATAACACATTTGCTGCTGTTTTGGGTGCCACGGGTATGGTTCTAGGGGCTGCCTATGCACTTTGGCTTTGTAATAGGCTTATTTATGGTCATTCTAAACCTTATTACATAACTTCCTTTAGTGATCTCTCGCGACGAGAAGTCTTACTCTTCTTACCTTTTGTTTTCTTGGTGCTCTTTATCGGTTTTTTCCCCGCACCTTTCTTAAATGTTTTACACCCATCAGTAGGTAATATATTACAACAAACTCTGTGTTAAAAGTTTTTTGTCGATTGAAAAACATTTAACGTTTTATCCTCCACAAAACGATAAAGGAGAGCTATATTGTATGTAATGACTACACTGCTTTCACAGCTTACATGTAAGCTGTGAAAGCAGTGTAGTCATTACATACAATATAGCTCTCCTTTATACTAAGCTATTTACAAACAAAGCAGGTTCTTTGTACAGTATAAACTAAATATTTTATTTATATATGCCAACCACAAATCAATTATTTCGTAAAAACAAAGGTAGAGAAAAAAAAATACGTAAGAGATACAAACCTGCTCTTGAAGGGTGTTCACATAAACAAGGGGTATGTACCAGGGTTTATACTAAAACACCTAAAAAACCTAATTCTGCCCTTCGCAAAGTAGCCAAAGTACGTTTGTCTAATTCTAACGAGATTATTGCATCAATCCCTGGCGAAGGTCATAATTTACAAGAGCATTCTGTAGTTCTTGTGCGAGGCGGTAGGGTCAAAGACTTGCCTGGTGTTAAATATCGTATAGTGCGTGGCGTTCTTGATTTACAAGGTGTAAAAAAAAGAAGACAAGGACGTTCAAAGTATGGTACAAAACGGAATGGCTAATATCAAAGTGTCATCCTTAATTGTTATACGGGTTTGTCTTTTTTGCACGATTTTGTACATAGGGTACGCCGTTGTACATTGCATTACATTGCGTACAGCAGTTTATGTTCTTATTTTATACAGTATTTATAGAGGTTGTGTGCCTATAATAGACTGCACTTTTATCTCTCTAGAGGATAGTCTAGACCTCATGATTATTTTTATGTATTCTACGCGCTTTCTTGCGTACAATATATAAAATCTTGTTGAAAACTTAAAAAAGTTAATGTGAAATATTAAAAATGTATGCTTAAAAACAGTATATCAAAAGCGGATTCTAATGATCGCGCGACCAGACGCTTAACCTTAGCAACAAATTTACGTTTTATAGCATTAATCTTACGTTGGGGTAAAAAAACTACAAGTTATAATGTGTTCTTAAACGCGTTGGCTTTGTGTAAACAATTTGCTGATACTTCTACTCAAAAGGGTGTTATTAGTACAACAGAGGTCTTTGATAATAAAAAGAACAAAATTCAAGATCTATCCATAAAGCGTTTATCGTACAAGCATGGTACCACCACCCCTATGCTTTTCGAAAAGGTTTACACACAAAAAAAGAGTCCAACCTCTCTCGCACAGCGCAACAATTTTGACAAGAATAAAGGAGGTAGACGAGATCGTTTACAGGCAAAGTACTCAGGTCTTTATCACAATTCAATGAGTGCCTCTACTTCTTTTCTCGATAATGCTAATCGAGAACGGCGACTTGCTTTTCCCCTTACCGAGTATACCTCTGTAGTGCAGCGGCGTTTGCATAGTAGAAGAGTCAATCTAAAAACACTTATGGTAGAAAACTTTACAAATAAAACAGCGTTGACGCCCGATTCCACAACAAAACAAATTGAGTTTGGCTCTACGGTGCGTGCTCAAGGACAAGATTCTTCGAAAGTACCCCTTGCTATTTTGCAAAAAAAAAAGAATATTACAATAAAAAATAACTCTGGTATCGCTAGATTTGAACGAGTAACAATAGGTTTAAAATCCATGCTTAACGTTAGCCCGAGCGTAGAAACACGTAAAGTTCGTATAGGGGGGGCTACCTATGCCGTACCTTATGTGCCCCATAACGCACGACAAGAGGGGCTAGGTATACGGTGGCTTATAGCTAGTGCTTCCGCTAAAAAACAGAGAAGTAATGTTTCTTGGGATTTTTGTTTGGCTAACGTGTTATCAGATTCCTTAAAAAACGAAGGTCAAAGCATAAAAAAAAGAGATCAAAATCACCAAACGGCCGCCGCTAATCGAGCTTATACCCGTTACCGTTGGTGGTAAACATAAAAACTTTATACCTATGGTTAAGAAGCTGATCATTGGGTGGTGTAGAGGACTTTCGGTAAGACGGTCTTTGAGTAAATATCGGTCGAGGGTGTCACAAAAAGACAAGCTAGCTTCTGCGCACTCAAGAACGTCAAGTGTAATGAGATAGCATACACTGAGTATTGCACCCTACTCAGCACAGGGATGAGCATATACGAGAGGTGTACATGCTTGTAAGGCTCTACCTTGAAACCTAGTACTGGTTGCCATAAATAAACAACCATAACTATCTGGTTTTCATGGTTGTTTCTGTCTTGGTTTTTATAAAAGAGCTTTATCTTTTTTTGTTGAGATTCTTAATCTTTACGTGTCATCTATGTTTTTTCTTATAAAACATAAGGTTCTCCGTGTTTTCGAGCACGGCGCAGATGTGTGGAAAAACGCACATTGTATTTTTTTAATGACAAAAAAATAAAAAAATCTTTTACCTATTAAAGATTTAATGTAAGTTCCATTTCCATTTCTATCTTTATAAAAAATAAAAAGCAGTATGTCTCGTTCTGTATGGAAAGGCCCTTTTTCACAGGTAAAATATAATTTGACAGATATCACGCACAACAAAGAAACGCGCGTTTGGTGTCGCAGCTCCATGATATTGCCGTTACAGGTGGGAAACGAATATAGAGTTTATAACGGAAAAAAATGGATTCCAATAAAGGTTATTGAAGACATGGTGGGGCATAAATTTGGAGAATTTTCTTCAACAAGAGGTAAAATAGTACACAAACTTAATAAACGAAAACAAAGTACCCGGAAAAAATAGCGGTGTCAGCGGGGTCATGTGACCGTTTTTGCTGTGCAAAAACAAGAAAGTTAATTTACATTGTAAAACTGTGTGACTTTATTTATGCCTTACTTATGCCTTATTTTAGCGTTTTTCACTTTATTTAGCGTAAAATTGTGTCGGTAGATCGTAAACAGTTCTACAGTATCAAAACCTTGATACCTAGTTTACTCTAACCCCCTCTGTAAATGTTAGCTTGTAACTCCTTTAGCTAAATATATTTTAAGATACCTTTCACTAAAAAATCTTTTCTAATACCTGCGTCTTGCGTACACAGCGTTTCGTCCTACGCATAATCTAAAGGTGAGCTAATGAGGTACTCTGTGTTATGCTTACCTCTACAAAGAGTATCAGGGTTTGTTCTTTTAGAAAAATATAATTACCTTTCAACTTTATATTAAAATACATGATAAAAATAAATAAACAGGTTGCTAAAAGTAAAATTAGCTACTTTCTAGAGATGCATCAAGTTGTTCTCTTTTTTCATTGTAACAATAATGTCTCTTTATATAGAAACCAGTATTTACTCGATTTCAATCCAATGAAAGTTGCTTGCCAGACAAACAGTTATTATGCGGCAGAAGCGGCAGGAATTGAGAGATTGCGCTACAATCTCTCAAAAAAGAGTATCTCTTTTAACGATGATTCTACTGTTTTTAGAATCCAAGACAATGATGAAATGTCTCAAAAGCAAGCTTTTGAGAACCTAAACCCTTTTAAATGTTTGATGGTAAAGAACAGAGTAGCTAAAAATGTTTTCTTAAATTTACGTACTATTAAATCTACGTATTCTAAAACCAATGAGCTTTTTTTTAAGGAGGAAGTATATACTGCAGCCTCTCTTTTTCAAGGCCCAACACTGCTCTTGGGCTGCTCGCACATTAAATTTCTCGAAGAAGGGATTGGTCTATGGTCTAAACATAAGGGGCTTATACTGTTAGGAGCTCTCTATGAGAACTCTATAATAGATAAATCACAGATAAAAAAACTAATAACTTACAGTAATAACAATTACGGTTATAAAAGACTGTTTTCTTCTATGAAAAGTCCTTTTTTACATTCGTTTGCTTTAATACGAGGATTGTTAAGCATGCGTTGTTTTTCGGCACAACAAGAGAGATTGATTTACCTCCTCAATCTGAGAAAACAACAAATACTTGGTACTGCTGCTCAGTAAACTGTTTTCATAGCCAAACTCCTTAAACAGTATGTTGCATTTATATTGTGCCGCCCTGCATGACGTTGTTTTTCACACGGTACATCTATGTAAGGCAAAGCTGTGCTACTGTGACGCCTTTCCGGTTTATGTCACGTCTTCGGGTGTGCAAGGCACAGTGACCTGCGCATAGTATATTCCTAGAAAGTGGCTGTGTATGAAAGTGTTTAATAATTGTGTTGACAAAACGTTTATGTAGAAGCATGTTTTCTTTTGAGTTTACCTTTCTAATAATAATAACTAGGTTTTTATGAAGGCGGAGTAGTTCAGTGGTTAGAACAGTGGAATCATAAAACGCGCCATCAAGTATAAGTTGTTTCCCCTTTTACTAAATAAATATAGACTATCATTTCTTGTCGTTACACATTGTCTCGATTTACCTTAACTCTTTATCACTGCACTCTTAAATTTTATCTAATACTCATTACAATTTTTATTGTTTCTTAGAAATTTATACGTATAATAACTACATAGAATAACTTTATACAAATTTCTAAAAAAAGTTTTAGGTGAAAGATTTTGCTCGGTTTTTTTGTGCATAGGTATGCAAAGGTCAGTGGTATACGCACAATGGAGAGCGATAAACTTTATTGAGCGAAATCTAACTAGATCAATGACCGTAGTCGATTATTTTTGAAGGTCAGATACAAAAGTAAAAAGTGTACATGTATGGTTATGATCATAGAAAACCGGGTCTTATTCTGCCTTTGACCGTGTAGACGAGGCTTATAAAATTCTGTGTATCTATAATTACACCACATGTGCTCGAGGACCTGTCGATATGTACATTATTGTTTTTTATATAGTAGGTAAAAAAACAGTCCATACGAATTTTATGACAGTGACTAAAAATTCTTTTTCTAACCGTTATCAAAAATGCATACGTGTGTAAGAAAAGATTCGTTCTCTTTATACATTTATCCGAAGGCTCAACAATTTATAGAACCATAGCATGAAAAAAGGGAGAGAAAGTTTTTATAATCTTTATGCTTTTTCGTAAAAAAATTTCTTTTTTTATTTTATGAAAAGCTCCGTCTCGCTGTGCGGCAGTCATCTCTATAGGATCTCTCTTCTTGTAAAGTGCGACAAAGTTTCGTTCTTTCAATCAAGCTTTAAATTATGTAAGGAATGGTTTATTCTCACGTACGTTATAGTACAAAACAGTATAGGTGGGAGGATTACTTACTCGTTAAGTATACATTTTCTCACTTATAAGTGGAATTTCTTCCACAGCAAAGAATAGAAATAGAAAGCTTAATTCTATACACTTTTCAGAGTAGAGACCTTTAAATAGATTTTTTAACACTTTATACTATTTTGGGATAGATAAAAATATTTTAAAACAATGTAAAAAGATATTTAAATTTACGGCATTTCCATAGTACCAGATAAAAGCGTATATCCTATATATACTTACGGTGTAAGGGAGGTGTGCTCGGTCAAATAGAATAAAACTTTTCTGGGTGGGAAGGGAAGTCGATCTCTGTTTTATCTCGATATATTTTTAAGAGAGCATACAATTACATCTAACTCAACAAAGTGTGCTCTGCTAAAAGACAAGCTAGATGCTGTTTACAGTGTGTAAGCCGTACGAAAGTAGTCTCTGCAAGCTATAAGAATATAGCGGTCTCATAACAAAGATCTTCAAGCTGTTTACGGTGAAAGCTGTACGTACAGTTTGTTTAAACAGGAGGGCTCTTTGTTTCTCTATACATGTGTCCTTTGTTTGTCTCCATACGTCGTGGGTTCGAATCCCACCTTCGCCTAAAACATAACGTCTATAAAAAATTGATATCACGTAATTTATCTTAAATTTTTTATAAAAACAAAGCTTTAGCAGGTTGCCCTGCACATTCAAATAACACCCTTCTCTACAAAAAAGAGGGCATACGCCTAGGACGTTTTTGCTTTAATCGTACCTAGTACAGGTCGTTCTTTTGGGGCTATCCTTTAATTTGTATGAAACGCGCGTGTTTTTAATAACTTAATCTTAATAAATAGTTAAGTATGTTCTTATAATAATTACACTTGCATACCCTCCAGCAGGTATACACAGCATAGCTGCATGCTCTATAAGGCGATAGCAAAAAATTAAAAGTATGTTATTGTACAAGTAAAAAGCCTTTATATCTATCAAATTTGACAAAAAAAGCATCATTATTGTTTTTGCACTGTGGTTTTTTTACAAAAATAATTCTATAGCAAAAATTTGGGGTGTAGCCAAGTGGTAAGGCATCGGAATTTGGATCCGCTATTCAAAGGTTCGAACCCTTTCACCCCAGTCAGTCTATAAAAGATTTTTATCTTGTAAAAAAATAGTTAAAGTACTTGAAAAAAGGTGATTTTATTAGTCATACAAAATTACAAAAAACAAGATCGGCTGATTTTATCTTTTTGTACCTCTAAATTTTATATACGCAAATTGTCTAGGTAGCTCAGTAGGTTAGAGCAAAGGATTGAAAAGTGCGCCATCTCACTATGATTTAAAAAAATATAAGTTACTCTCAATAATACGTCAAGCGAAGTTTTTAAAGACAGTGGTGTTGAAAAAAGAAAGTAAAAAGTCTTATTACTTTGCCATGCAACGTGTTTTAAAGCATGACGAAATTTTATAATAAGTAAGAGTAAGGTTGCTTTTAGTGGCTAGACGGTTTTTGCCATAGTTATAATTTATGGGTCTTTTATGTCCCACAGATAGCTTATTTAGCAACAAGCAGAAACTTAAACTTATGTTTTTTAATGGATATATATATTAAAACCGATTAAAGAGTTTAGGCAAGTGAATTAAACAGGTTTGTTTTTTCTGCAACCCTACTTACTTTATAAATTATTGCTTTTAAAGATTGTCTTACATTGTAACCTGTTATGTGGTTTGGTTTCTATGCACTGGGTGTTGTACTGTCGGTTGATAAAAAAGGGCTTCTATATGGTTTTACCTTACATTTTTAACCTACGTAGACCCTTTGGTAAAGCAAGATACAGTTTGCGGTGCAGGCAAGATAGAGGTTATTATTGTCTCAATTGAGTTATAATGCAATTTTAAGTTATTTATAAAGTTTAATTCTCTTGCCGCTATAAAAAGCAATTTAAATATATGTATAACGGTACACTTTCTTGTTTGTTATGTAAAAATTAATTATTGGGCCATTAGAGTATACAGTTTAAAAATAAATCTCATACCGCCATTTTTTTCTATAAAAGCAGCGAACCGTCCGCATGACTTTTTAGTTTAGTGGAACTGTTTATTGTTTTTGCTAGCTGTATACTTTGTATAGCTTATTAATACTATTAAATTGATTTTTTTCCTGATTGTATACCATTATAAAAAACAGACTTTCTTTAATTTTGGGATTCTAATAAAAAAGTAAAAAGAATTGTAGTAACTTGGGATTTTGCTTACTTTTTTCTGTTATTTCAGAACAAATGTAACATAACGGAACTCTTATAGTACTTGTCATATTTTTCATATATTTGTTTTCCTTTTTTGGATCGGGTTTTGTATGGCGGACGGCGGTGTACTCAAAGTACGAAAGTTATTTTACAATAATAGCCCCGTGTTACAGGCAAGCGTTGTCTGTTTTACGCACATATACTTTCCTATAACGAATTATGATTTGCCTATCTTGTACCATAGTCCGAAGTAGGTAACGGTGCAAACAAAGCTTAGTTTACTCTTAAACCCGATAAAACAATAAGTTGGTGGTGCTGTGTAGACAGTTACCGAGCTTGTTTAATAACTATTTTGAATAGAGTAAAAGCACATGAATGTAATGTGTTGGTATGATCTCAGGTTTACGATATAATTTAGGTATACGATAAAGTTTTATTAGAGGAGAAAAGAAAAAAGTGAAGATATTGTTTTTACTCTCACAAAACACAGATTTATTACTTAATCTTTCGCCATAAAAAGATTTTCTCGCAAGCTTAAATTTTTCATCAAATTCGGGTTTCTTTATTAAAACCTTCATTCTCGTGTTTAAAGAACTGGTTAAGGAAGAAGAGTTTCAGAAAACAAAAAGCTTGTTTAGTGTTTTAATTGTATTTACTATCTAAACAAAAGCATCAATGGTTTCTAAAAAGAGCCGTATGTGGTGAAAGCTGCATGTACGGTTGATTTTGAGTATAACGGTATAAATTATATTAAAGAGTCGTTTTCAAAAGTGTTAGTGTTTTTGAGGTTCTTAATCTCAGTGTTCAAGTTGATATTTTAAAGGTATTTTTTAAGCTTTGAAATGTATGCTATAAAGCATTATAACTCTTTTTTTTCTGCGGAAAGGTAGACTTGTCTTGAGCAACCCACAATGACAACTTTTCGTAGCTCTACCGAGTGTATTATATGTTTGTTAAAAAATATTACATTCCATGGTATGGTAAAAGATACAATCTTTGCCTTTTTCGTACGCAAAGATTGTATTGTACTTATTTAATTATTTTATACCCTTATCTCCGCTCCTTGTGTCGGAGGTTCGAATCCTCCTCTAGACATTCTTTGAGTATAATTTATTCAAAACAATTCAGGTATAAAACAAAGGCTGAAAATCCTCAAAGCGGTTTTGTAAGTGACAATTTTATAATGCAATTTTTAAATTGTATTTTAGATCAAGAAGCCACATATAAACCGTCAGAAGTTTATAAAACGGTCTTTTGCTTTAGTACATAGTGTGAAGGGGGTATGCCTGGTCGGTCTACGCACTGTCTTTTACAAAAAGTAAGTAGCACTTTACTCTCCAAAGTATCCCCGAGATACTCTAAGCGTATGTCGGAGGTCGTTGGAAATTTATTTTGTATAGTAATACAAGAAAAGTGGCAAAAGTGCTACTAGATAAAATTGCTTTTTTTAGTTTCACGTGGTGTCGACACCATTAATCGTGCAATTATATATTTCAACATATGCAGGTAAGAATCTAAGCATGTGTACATTTTTTACGGATTCATAAAACTCCTTGCTAGTATGGTAAAAATCGGTTATTTAAACACGGTTTTTACTATGTTAAAATACATCTCAAGTAAGAACGCATACATTCTATTACGGAAAATTAGTTAAGCGGTGTACTTGTTTAACAAAAAATAGGGTGCGTAAAGATTGGCAACGGTTTTTAATAAAGTAAAAACCGTTTTTTTACCTTTTGCTAGATTTTTAGTTGTATGTATTTTTTCTTTTTGTAAGCAGGGTGCTTACACAGCCTGCCCTGTAGGGCATATAGCTCAGTTGGTAGAGCATCGGACTTTTAATCTGATGGCCATAGGTTCAAGTCCTATTATGCCCAATTCTATAACACATTTACTTTTGTAAGCAGTAAAGTTTTTAAAATTTAAGTGTCAAAGTTAACAACCCATAAAGCGTTTTTGTAATTTTTGTGTGATCCTTTTTAAGTTTTGTTTTTTTAAACAAAACCTCTTGTTTGTATGATACCTGTGTAAATTTATTGTACTTATTGACCCCACATTAGGTCCTTTCTTACATCGTTTTTTGTTACATGTTCTAAAATATAAGGCTATGTACTCAATATAGGTGTTTGAATCCTGTCACTTGTATAATTATATTACGCTGTGACGAAAAAATTATTAAATCATAAAAATGAGTTGGCGTACTGTGTCTGGTTATACATATGTCTATTATTGCCTCTATTAGTGGGATTTAAAAGTAGGGTGATTATTTTTTTCTGCAAGGGTAAAATTATCTTATAAAGGAGAAATGGCTGAGAGGTTTAAGGCATTGGTTTGCTAAATCAACGTACAATTTTTTTTGTACCATGGGTTCGAACCCCATTTTCTCCAGTATAAACTGTTTAAATCGCTTTCGTTTTTCTTATAAATACATTTGCACGGTATCCCGATACAAAGCTTATAGCTTGATATTGCTTAGTATGTATTGCAAACATGTCGCTGTTTATGTTTTGTTGTTACGACGGGGTCTGAAAAGAAACTTATTTTGTTCTTTTTATGGAGGAGCCGCTCAAAAAAACCTTAATAAAAGAAAAGTTGAGCCAAGCTCAGATATGTCTTTGAAGTTTATGAACTTTTGTACTGTAAATCCATTCTTGATTCTTTATATAAGGCGTGAAACACCCGATCCCATTCCGACCTCGAAAAGTGAAACCGCCTTTTACCATATGTACTGTTTGCCATGGGAGACGTGGGTAGAGTCAAAAAAAGGCACGGTATTCAAACCAAAACTCAAAAGTGTAACTTTAATAAAATAACCGTGTTTTATAAATTTTTCTACCTTTTTATAAAAGGTACAGCTCCCCTCTATACAAAGTTTTTGTCTTAGTGAGATGTGGTCGAAATTTTCATTATAAAACGTAGAAACCAAATATAAGGATCTCCTATACGTTTTATATTGTGTACGTTACAACCAATTTTTTGCAAGGCTAAAAAATGTGCATAGATCGGGTGCTTATTGTAACTGCGTTTGTTCTTGTTACGGCAAGTTAGGTTTGTTTTCTCCAACGGAACTTTAGTACGGTTTTACGTTTCTGTTCAACGTTAGTACACAAAATCAAATTGTAAGGATACGTCAATCTAACATTTTTTCTCACACGTGATCGGTGTAGGAGACATTCATACTTCACTAGGTACATAGCCGAACATAACAGTACAATTGTGTACTTTAACAATACAGGCTTTTATTTCGTATATTTTAATTCCCATTTTTTTTTACAGTAATTTTAGGATATATTTTTCAAGAGGTTTCGGTGTGAATCCTTTAATATAAACCTGGATGAGTGTCTGAGTGGTTGAAAGTCCCGGTTTTGAAAGTGCGGTACATGATCACAACGATTATTAAAAAAGTAGGTGAATAAAAAAACAATCTATTAAATTAAAATGTGGTCTTAAATTCTATCAGAGGATCTTTACTTTATTAAAATTGTAGATTTTCTTCGCTAATTTTACATAAAGCTTAAAATTTGTATCTTTCCAATAGTTTAAAAGTACATTTTCAAGATAATAAAAGCTTTTTATTGCCTTCCCTTAAACCTATAACTTACCTTAGTAGACACTTAGGAACAGTAGCATGTTATAAAGATTTTGTACTATTGATAGTTGTTCTATTCTGACACGGTAACTGGCTTACACATTTTAATTGCTATTTTTTTGTACTAGTTAAACTAAAAACATATGTACGTCGCAGACGGCCGCAAATGCTCTCTATTATGCTCGCATGAATTAGCTTTGTATATATTGTTCCTGATTTATGCTTATATTTGTATAACAAAGCACGACATGTAGTGCAAGGTGTAACTGTCTATAAATCGGTACAGATTTCTGCTTTATATGAGAGCCAGTAACAGCAACAAAGAAATACACCACAACTCTTTTATTGCTGAGATTTGAATAAGCTTAGTTCTTAGTAGCTCGTACAGATACGCTTATGTTTTACTTTAAGTTTTAAATTAAAATAGAAGTAAGTAGTCGTTTTAGAGTATACATATAACACTTAAATATTTCTCTTTACTTTGGTTTTTGTAAGATATGGTCAAAATTGTTTAATTGCTAGATTTGGTTTTTTATGTAAGTTTTGTAGACATCTCTTTTTGATCTTGTTATAAATTCACAAGTCAGATACGATTTTTTTTTATAAACAATATAAACTTAGCATAATGTTTTTGTTTGCAAGGTTAACAATATAGTAGTTCTAGTATACTCAAGAAAAAAATATGATTTTAGCTATTTACTTTTGTACGATGCATATGTAGTTTTTTATTGCCTAATAAACAATAAAAGAAGCGACAAGAACGGTAGTAGTAAAATCTGCTTTTTTTATGTATCACATTGTTTTTAACATTAGCAGAAAAACAATGCGGTCTGTAATATAGAGTTTTCATACTTTACTGAAAACCGTGTCTAATGAAAAACTAGGCTTACGCTCACTTTATAGAGACGAGGAACGGCATGTTGTGTTGTTAAAGTTAATAGAATACAGTTAATAAAATAAATAAGTTATTTTATAAAACGAGATGTTTTGTTTAACTTTAACGTATAAAATTTAAGTAAAGTTCGCTTTTTTTTTGGTATGTTATAACACGCAAAGTTAATACCTAAAGAACAAAAATCCTGTTGTTTATGCTTTCCAAATCAGTTATTTTTCAAGGTGATTTGGTGACTAAAAGATCTAGTATTGGTTTCTTTTACTATCTAGTGTTAGTGCCGTTGACTTTTGATGATTAAAGGTGTATATAAGTCAGTTGAATAACACTTTAAAAGTAATTTCTCCAGATACTCTGATCTATATGACAAGTGTAAACAAGAGCACCACTGAAAAATAATCAACCAATTTATAATTGTCTAACTTATAAGTAAGATGCTATATTCGAGTATTATAGTTGTTTTAGATAGTGTGCTTTTAGATATACTGACCCTTACTTATTCAGTAGATATAAATCTTATTGTTAGTTGGTGCAAATCGCATTTTAACTTTTGAATAAAACCTAAATCTTGTTGAATTTTCGCGTTAGCGTAAAAGAAAATAACCTTTTGTGAACTGTGCTCTTTAACTTATCTTCACATAAGCCACACTTGTTTTTACTTAAGAACGAACCCTCCTTATAACTAAAGTGTTTTGTTTGTATCCCCTGGGGAGTAACGGTACCACGCTTGTACTCTTTGATCCATTTTCAAGCGGGATCTTAAAAAAACTTAGTGTTCGCGAGAAACATTCCGCACAGAACAATACAAACCTTTCTCCGTTGGATATAAGTGTTGAAGATAAAAGATAGATGTCATACTCCAAGACAAATCTTATTCATTTGCGAAGTTTTTAGTATCGTTTAGTTGTACAATTATAGCTTATTTTTGATATATGTTAAAATAACCATAGTTTTGATAGAGACGCACACTGACAGAAAGTGTAAACATAAAAGCCTTGTCTAAAAAAGAGCAAAATAGACCTGACAGGTTGGAACCTGTCAGGGGTATATCCTTGTTGATTTTGTCAATTAAATTATTAGAGGGTAAACAAAGAAGACTAGCTATTCTTAGGTTATTGCTTTTCTTTATAAAACTACACAATAGGATATTTTAGTGCGTAAACAAACGTACACTCTTTACACATGGCTCGGAGGATTGTGTGTAGCGGGTATAAAGTTTGATGTATACGCGCGTGAACATTTTACTTTATATGTGTATAATTTTATAGTCTAAACTTTTCTTTAATTTCACAACAATTAATAAAGTGTCTTTGGTAAAAGATCTAGTAAAAACGATAGCTATGTTCTCTAAAATTGAAAAAGCTATTATCGTGTGTTACAAAGCCGTATGCATTTAAAGTTGCTTGTACGGTTTTTTAAACGGTAGCACTAATTAAAAAGTTTTTCAGCTATTAAATTTACATATTAGTGTTACCAATTTTAATACCGGCATACCTGAGAAGGTATCGGGGGTTCGAATCCTCCCTCATCCATTCGTTTTCGAGGGCTTGGAGCATGGCGCACTAGGCCCTCTCTTTCCTGAGGCACAAAACAGGGGGTTTAGCTCAACCGGTAGAGCAACTCGCTTACAACGAGTAGGTTAGTAGTTCGAGTCTACTAGCCCCTACATTAAAAAGCAAGCCCTTGTGCTTTTAATCGTACACAACATTGCAATTATAGTGTTTTGTAAAAAAAGTAAAATACGTATTATATTATTTAAAAAGACTGGAAATTTCTACAGCAATTAGACTTTACCAAATACAGTTACAAAATGGTACGATTTATAGCTTTTATCTAAGAAGAAAGAACGTACTTTCTTAAAGTACGTTCTTTCTTCTTAGATATTGTTTCGTTTTTCCTTTTTCTTGTCAGTACACAAACACGCAATGCTTTGTAGTGTAATTGTGGTGTAGCTCTGTCGTAATGTTGTCGTGTGCCCCGTGCTTTCTTTCTCACACAAAGCAAAACTTGTGTTATTTGCAATACGGTTATGCATTAGGAGTAAACATAAAAAGAAAACACAGTATTTTTTTAGTATGGATAAGCAAAGCCTATTGCTAGGGGTACACTTTCCACCTATAACGTAGTGATCTTCTACGATTCTTGAAACTTGTTTTGAGACACCGTTTCCTACTTGATAGGCTTTCAGTAGTTTTCGGTTTTGAACGTGGCTACCCAACAATACCGCTGGTGCGATAATTGGTACACTAGAGGTTCACCATTCTCGGTCCTCTCGTACGAGAGAATGATTCTCTTAGTTTTAGTATTAAATACACTAGAACTCGTGAAACGAGAAGCTAGTGTTTAATACATACACTCAAAAAAGATAGGATCCGTACTGTTTCTCAACGCACTAAACCCAACTCACGTACCATTTTCATCGGCGAACAGCCGAACCCTTGGAATCTTCTACAACTCCAGGAGATGATGAGTCGACATCGAGGTGCCAAACGACCCCGTCGATAAGGGCTCTTGGGGGTCATCAGCCTGTTATCCCTAGCGTACCTTTGATCCGTTAAGCGAGAGCCCTTCCACACGGTACTCCCGGGTCACTATGGCCTACTTTCGTACCTGCTTGACTTGTATGTCTCACAGTCAGGCAAGCTTCTACCATTACGCTCTACAACTGGTTTCCGACCAGCTTGAGCTTACCTTCGCACGCTTCCGTTACTCTTTAGGAAGCAATCGCCCCAATTAAACTACCAGCCTGCTATTGTCCCGGTGAGAGTTAGAGGAGATCAAGAAAAAGGGTGGTATTTCAAGGTCGCTTAATAAGCTCCCACCTATCCTACACAATTTATCAACCGCCTCAATATCAGGTTATAATTATAGTAGATAATAGGTCTCCCGTATTACCCCTACTTCAAAACCGTACGTGAAGGTTACCCCTCATACGGCTCCTTGGCATAAAACATCAACGAGTCGACTTTAGAGTCATGATCGTGTTTGTTAACCGCTTGAAGTTTTAACGGAATATCTATAGATTTGTTTTTGAATCCTAAAGACTTTTCTATGGATATATCTCCAGGCAAGGAGCTTCTATTGGAGGCCCATTTTGCTACCTTTGGAATTGTTATTTTCAAACATATTTGAATTCATTTCTATAGATTATTTATTTTATTGCCATGAGTACGTGGGCATATCTTGATCATTACAACCAAGCCTTAGCTTTTTACTCAATCTTACTCCTGTTAACCATACGGTTAGCACCTACTTTTAACCAAAAAATAAATCAAGGTAAATGAGATTAACAGGGTTTCCTCGTTCCGCTTAACAATTATTGAGTTGTAGGAATCTGAGCTTTACGCCGGAGATACTTAAAGGATAAACTTAAGACTCTACAAACTTAGTTTAGATCTCGGCCCGATATTCCGGACGCGGGGTACCTCAAATTACAATCGTGTAATTGAGCAAAAAGAATTACTCCCCCGCATTATGCTGACGACGCTTCAGACACTCAGTTTATTTCGTTATTCCTCCTATTATATTCTCGCTAAAGAATAATTAGATCTACTAATAGATAACACTCTTGCTTGGATTTCGTAGAAACATTTCTTTTTATGTCTCATCTACCCTTCTTTCCCAGCTTCAAACAATAATTGCTAGTTTCATGCCTGTGGGAAACGCTTTCACTTCTATCCTAAAAGGGGAGAACTTTCATCTCCATGGTTAAGCAGTTCACTCCTATTTACATACAGTAATATGTAATAGAGAGTGTTCACAATCGAGAATCTTTGCGATTCTCTTCTCGCAAAAACGAGTCGCACGTAAAGGTGCATAGGGTCTTACCGTCTTTTTTTGAGAACTCCGCATCTTCACGGAGAGTTCAATTTCACTAAGCTCATCTTGGAGACAGCGGGGCAGTCGTGACACCATTCATGCACGTCTGAAATTACCAGACAAGGAATTTCGCT